>WNFC01000963.1_pt1 | contig 47943 bp, 48 predicted proteins | sample 5400541 | NCBI WGS metagenome assembly WNFC01 (sample SAMN13153342, study PRJNA577476) | soil metagenome | isolation source: 120 cm saprolite under Douglas fir tree site 2 hole 2 replicate 1 | place: USA:California | collected 2015-04-18 | reverse complement strand
CGAACCGCCGACCGTGCCCGGTACGCCCGCCGCAAACTCCAGTCCGGCGCGGCCTGCCCTGGCGGTGTCCGCCGCCAGCTTGGGCATGAGGGTCCCCGCGGAAACAAACACGGCATCCCGGTCGATCGAAATTCGAGCGGTGCTCAGCTTGATCGTGAGGCCCGGCAGTTCGTCGCTCGCGAACAGCGTGTTGGTCGCCGCACCGATCACGAGGTACGTGACCTGGTCGCGATTCAGCCTCTCGACCAGCTCGGGCAGCGTCGCGTCGTCGGTTAGCTCGATGAAATACCGGGCAGTGCCCCCGATCCCGTACCAGCTTTGCGGCGACAGCGGCTCATGCTCCCGAACGCCGGGATATGAAGCAAGCCACGCGTCAGGCAACCGGCGAGCGCTCCAGCACCTCAGCCGTCTTGCCGACGGCATCGTCGAAGCCGCGCACCGACATGAAGACGATGACGTCGCCGGGCCGGGCGGTCGACGCCAGCTTGTAGGCTGCCGAACGCGCCGAATCCACCGTCACGACTTCGTCGACACCGCGAATGCGGCTCGCCAGGTCCTGCGAGGTGACGGTGTGGGCGAGCTGCCGCTCGCGGGCGGGCTCGATCGGACCGATGACGAGCAGGGTGCAGCCCTGAAAAGCATCGGCGTATCCGTCCATCAGGGCCAGCGTGCGCGAGTAGGTGTGCGGCACGAAGCAGGCCAGCACCCGGCCCGGATGAAAACGTTCCTGCGCCGCCTGCAGGGTGGCGCGCACCTTCGCGGGATGGTGCGCGTAATCGTCGACCAGGGTGACGCCGCGCACCTGGCCGCGGATCTCGAAGCGGCGGGACACCCCCTGGAAGCGTCCGATGGCATCGACGGCGACGGGCACCGGCACGCCGAGCCGCACGCTGGCCGCCAGTGCCGCCAGCGCGTTGGTCGCATTGTGCTCGCCCGGAAGTCGAGTGCTGACGACGGCGAGCACTTTGCCCTCGTGCCACGCCGTGAACCGCATCCCGTCGCCGTCGATCTGCACGTCGCGTCCCTGCCAGTCGGCGCCACCCCGCAGCCCGTAGGTCTCGACATTGGCGCGCGTCCGGTTGAGAAGCCGCCGCACCGTCGGATCATCGGCGTTGGCGATCAAGCGGTCCTCCTGTCCGAGGTCCTCGAGGAACTGACGGAACACCGCCTCGTAGGCAGCCGGATCCGGAAAGACGTCGGGATGGTCCCAATCGATGTTGGTCAGGACCGCCAGCCGCGGAGAGAAATGCAGGAACTTGGGCCGGGGATCGAAGACGGCCGAGGTGTACTCATCGCCTTCGAAGACGAATTCCCGGCCGCTGCCCCAGGCCGCCGCCGACCCGAGGTCCTTGACAGCCATGCCCAGGCGAAACCCCGGGTTGCGGCCCGCCGATCGAAGAATCCAGGCGATCAGGCTGGCGGTCGTCGTTTTGCCCGCCGAGCCCGCGACCACGATGCGATACCGATCCGCGGTCAGCTCGCCCCAATATTCCGCCTCGCTGACCAGCCGGATGTGATGTTTGCGCGCCGCCTCGGTTTCGGGGTTGCCCTCGCGCACCTGGTTACCCTGGACAACGAGGTCGGGTTTCCCCCAGCGCGTGAGGTTGGCGGCGGCGTGGCCGTCGACCCACTTGATGCCGGCCTTGGTCAGGATATCCGTGGTGGGCGGGTACGCGTCCTCGTCCGAGCCGGTCACCTCGTTGCCCAATTGCTTGGCGACTACCGCCAGCCCCGATACGGCGTAGCCGCAGATGCCGATGAAATGGATACGCATCAGGACGTCGCGGCGGCTTGGAGCAAGCCCGCCACCTCCTCGGCGGCACGCGGACGCCCCAGGGATCGCATGGCGTCCACCATCTTGCTATACGCGGCCGGGTCGTCGGCGATGGCCGCGATTTCCCGCGTAAGGCGCGGGCCATCACACTCCTCGTTGGCAATCACGCGCGCCGCGCCGGCGCGCTCGAACGGCTCGGCGTTCAGCCGTTGATGACCCCCGGCAAAAGGACCGGGGACGAGCAGCATGGGAATGCCGGCCGCGCTGACCTCGCTGATACTCCCGGCGCCGGCGCGGCTGACGACGAGGTCGGCCGCATAGACCTGCTCAGCAAGGTCGTCGGCAAACGCAAACGGATGGTAGCGTCCGCCCGACGGCGATTCGAGGCTCTGCAACCAGCCAACGTCGCGCTCGCCGGTTTGATGCCAGACGTCCATTCTAAGCCGGCCGATGAGCTCCGGTATGGCGGTGGCCACCGCCTCGTTGATGCGGTGGGCTCCCTGACTGCCACCCAGGATGAGGAGTCGCCGCGGGCGCACCGGGAAGTCCTCACGCCGCTCCCAGAATTCGGTGCGGACCGGCGTACCCGTCACCACCGCCTTCGCGTGAAGAAAGCGGGCCGACTCCGGATAGGCCGTCGCCACGACTCTGGCCACGCGCGAGAGGAGCCGGGTCGCTCGGCCGGGCCGCGCGTTCTGTTCCTGGAGTACGACCGGGACCCGCACCGCAGCGGCGGCGACAACAACCGGTGCGCTGACATAGCCGCCGGTACCCAGCACGACATCAGGGCGAAACCTGCGCACGATGCGCGCCGATTGCAGCAGCGCCTGCGGGGCCACGAAGGGGAACGACCAATTGCGCCAGAGCTTTTCCATGTCGAGCTTGGCGGCGACGATTGTCTCCATTGGGATGCCGTAGCGCGGCACGACCTGCTCCTCCATCCCGCCGCGCCGTCCGACATAGAGAAGTTGCGTGTCAGGTGCGTTCCGCGAGAGCGCCTGCGCGACGGCGATCGCCGGGAACAAGTGTCCGCCCGTTCCGCCGCCCGAGATCAATACTCGCATGCCGGATCCATCCCACCTTCTCGCTCTGGGTCGAAACGTTCAACAGTATGCCGACCGCCAGCAGCGTGATCGCCAGCGATGAGCCACCATAGCTGATGAAGGGCAGCGGGATGCCGGTGGTCGGCAGCGTCACCGTGACCGCGGCGATGTTGATCAGGGCCTGCAACGCGATCCAGGTGGTGACGCCGCAGGCGAGCAGCGAGCCAAAGGCGTCCGGGGCTTTCAGCGCTACGCGGTAGCCCCGATAGGCAAACAGGCCAAACAGGGCGAGCACGGCGCTCGTTCCGAGCAGCCCGGTCTCCTCGCCGACGATGGCGAAGATGAAGTCCGTGTGGGCAAAGGGCAACCACTGGTACTTCTGAATGCTGTGCCCCAGGCCAAGACCGGCGAAGCCGCCCGATCCGAGCGCTACCACCGACTGGATCGCCTGGAAGCCGGTGTTGAGCGGATCCGACCAGGGATCGACAAAGGCCAGGATACGATGCAGTCGGTAGGGCTCCATCCGAATGAAGAGGTAGACACAGAGCGCCATGATCAGCGCTAGCAGGAGGACGTGACGCTTGCGTCCGCCGGCGACCAGGAACTGGGCGAGCAGGATGCCGGCGACGATCAGCGTGGTGCCGAGGTCGCGCTCCAGGATGACGAGCAGGATCGTGAATCCGAGCAGCGCGAGAAACGGTACGACGCCGTTTTCCAGTGACGACAGCCGATCGCGGTGCCGCTCCAACCACAGAGCCATGAAGACGATAGCGGCAATCTTCGCCAGCTCGGCGGGCTGCATCTGCAGAGGTCCGAGGCGCAGCCAGCGGCGGGCGCCGTTGACCTCGACACCGAAATGCGGCAGCAGCACCAGCACCATCAGGACCACCGTCACCACCCCAAGCGGCCAGGCCAGCGGCCGAAGGCGGTGATAGTCGATCCTGGCTGCCGCAAAGAGCAGGACGAGGCCCAGCGACAGCCATATGAGCTGGTGCTCGAAGTAGTAGGCAGGATTGTGGAACCACAACCAGCCCTGCACCTCGGAGGCGGAGAAGACCATGATCAACCCAAAGGCCGTGAGCGCCCCGACCGCGAGCAGCAACGCCCGGTCGCCGCGACGCCACAACCGGCTCGATGCCAGTGTCCGCGGCGCGGCCGGAAGCTCCAAGGCGGCCCGGACCCTCATCGCCGCAGCTCTTCGAGCACCGTCGCCTTGAATCGTCGCCCCCGGTCCTCGTAGTCGCGGAACATGTCGTAACTGGTGAACGCGGGTGACAACAGCACCACCGAACCGGGCGCCGCCAGCGCCGCGGCCTTGCGCACCGCGTCCTTAAGGTCGGCGGCGCGCTCGACGCGCGCGAGTCCGGCCTCGCGGGTGCGACGAGCCAGTTCCTCGCCGGTCTCCCCCATCGCGACCAGCGCCACCACCCGCCGCGCGATGACCTGCGCCAGCGGCTCGATGTCGATGCCCTTGTTGCGTCCGCCGGCAATCAAAACGATCGGCTCGCTGAATGCGGCCAGGGCTTTGTAGGTCGAATCGGGGTTGGTGGCTTTCGAGTCGTTGTACCAGCGAACCCCGTTGAAGGTGCCGATCGGTTCCAGCCGGTGCTCGACGGCTTTGAACTGCCGCACCGCCTCGGCGATCCGCTCGGGCTCGACACCCGCGGCATCGCCGGCACCCACGGCGGCCATCACGTTGCTCAGGTTGTGCTCACCGGGGAGCGGGACGTCGGCAGCCGGCAGCACCCGGCGTTTCACCGCCGCGTGCGCGATCGTGATCCACCCGTCCACCAGGGTGACGCCTCGGTGGACCGGTCGGTGAAGAGCGAAGGCGACGACCTGGCCCTTGCCTCGCTCTTGCATCGCGGCGCAGGCCGGGTCATCGATGTTGAGGACCGCGTGGTCCTCCGGCTGCATGAAGGCAACGGCGCGTGCCTTGATCTCGACGTAGTGTGCGAACGATTTATGGCGGTCGAGGTGATCCGGCGTCACGTTGAGCACCACACCGATCTGCAACCGCGGCGTCGTGATCGACTCCAGCTGAAAGCTGCTGAGCTCCAAGACGACCCAGTCGTCCGGGCGAAGCTGGTCGATGCGGTCGAGCACGGGTTCGCCAATGTTGCCGCCCCGCATCACGCGCAAGCCACCGGCGCGGAGCACCTCCGTGGTAAGCGCGGTGGTCGTCGTCTTGCCATTGGTGCCGGTGATCCCGGCGATGTGCGATGGACAGGAGCGGAAGAACAGGTCGATCTCGCTCGTGACCTCGATGCCACGCTGTCGCGCGGTCTCGAGCAACGGCTCGTCCCAGGCCACACCCGGGCTGACGACGAGAAGGTCGGTGCCATTGAGGTCGTCGGTGCCATAGCCGCCGAGTCGCGCGGGGATCCCCGCCATCGACAGCTCCGCGCGTAGCTCCGGGGTATCGGCCCGGTCGACGACGCGCACGGATCCGCCTCGTTGCTCGGCATCTCCTTCCACCCCGAGACGATGAAATGGTTGTGGAGCGGCGACATGCGGATGATGCGCTTCCCGGTCATCTTGAAACTCGCGACCTGGGCGATCACCGAAACCGTCTCGATGACAAAGACCAGCGCCAACAGCGGGAGGTACCAGAGAAAGCCGGTGGTGATGGCGGCCGCTACCATCGCCGTGCCAAGCGCGAGACTGCCGGTGTCACCCATGAAGATCCGCGCGGGAAAGAGGTTGTAGAAGAGAAAGCCGACCAGGCTGCCCGCCAGAATCGCCGGCAGCAGCCCGATGCTCGGTTGATGCTGCAGGACCGCGACCAGGGCGAGGGCGCCGAAACTGATGGCACCGGCTCCGGCGGCCAGGCCGTCGCTGCCGTCCGTCAGGTTGAAGGCGTTGGACCCGGCGGCAACCGCGAGGGCGCTGACCAGGATCATCCAGTTGCCGATCGCATGCCGGCCGTCGAAGGGCACCAGTTGTGAGCTCAGGCCCCAGCGCAACGCGAGGACGCCAAGCAGCGCGCCGGTCGCAAGCTGAATGACGATCTTGTAGCGCGCCTTGAGCCCGAGGTTGCGACCGCCGCGGATCGCGGCGTAGTCGTCGACGAAGCCGAGCCCGCCGCCCAGCGCCAGCGCGATGAGGACGAAGCCACCGGCGAGGGAGCGGTCGGCAACCAGGTAGAGAACGAGGGCCACCAACAGGAACACGAGCCCGCCCGCCGTCGGCGTCCCCGCCTTGGCATGGTGGGCGGCCGGACCCTCCTCACGGATCTGCTGGCCCATGCGGGCGCGTGCCAGCCGGCCGATCGCGGCCGGGAACACGAGGGCGCTGACGATGAGGGCCGCGACAAAAACGATCAGGGGCGTCATGACCCCTCGCGAATTTGTTCGACCACCCGCTCCAGCCGCATGCCGCGCGAGCCTTTGACCAGCACCTGGGTCTGCGGCGTCAGCAGTGGACCCAGCGCCGCCACCACCTGGTCGGCCCCCTCGAGGACGTACGCCCGCTCCTTGGCCAGACCCGCGCGTCGGGCGGACTCCACCACCCGTGGGGCATACTCCCCCACCGCGATCACGACGTCGGCGGCTTTCCCGGCCAGCGACCCGATCTCGTCGTGTGCACGCCCGGCATGGTCGCCCAGCTCCAGCATGTCGCCCAGCACCGCCACCTTGAGCGAGCCTTTGGGCGCCAGCTCGAGAACATGGAGCGCGGCCTGCATCGAACCCGGACTGGCGTTATAGGAATCGTCGATTACGGTGGCGCCGTTGCGCCCGGTCACGATGTTCATTCGTCGGGCGGGCGGGGTGAAGCCATGGAGGGCCGAAGCGATCGCGTGCGAGTCGAACTCGAATTCCAGGGCGACCGCTGCGGCCGCCAGCGCATTCGAGATGCTGTGCTCGCCGGGGAGCCGGAGAAAGACCTCGGCTTTGCCGCGAGGCGTAACCAGTGTGAAGGTGCTGCCTTCGAGGCCGTGCAGCTTGATCCGCTCGGCGCGCACCGCGGTATCGGTCGCCAGGCCGTAGAGCGTGAAGCGCCGTGCCACCGCCGACATCGCCCGCACGCGTGGATCGTCACCGTTGAGCACCGCCAACCCGCCGGGCGCCAGTCCCTCGACCAGCTCGCGCTTAGCGGCGGCAACCGCGTCGATCGATCCCAGGAAGCCGACGTGTGCCAGTCCGACGTTGAGCACGACCCCGATCGTCGGCGGCGCCACCAGAGTGAGCTCGCGGATTTCGCCTGCCCGCGACATCGCGTACTCGACGACCAGGGCGCGGTCGCGCGGATCCATCTGGAAGATCGTCATCGGGATCCCGGTGTAGGTATTCAGGTTGCCTTCGCTCTTGTGAAGGCGCAGGCGGCGCCCGAGCACGTGGGCGATCAGGTCCTTGGTCGTGGTCTTTCCGGCGCTGCCGGTGATGGCGACGATCGGCAGCGCCTGGCGGCGCAAGCGATCGGCCGCGATGTCGAATAGGGCTTGCCGGGTGTCCTCGACCACGATGACGGCAGCGTGGTCGACCGCTTGCGGTGGCCGCTCGCACAGGATGCCGGCGGCGCCCCGCGCGATCGCCTGGGGAATGAAGCCATGGCCATCCTGCTGCTCGCCACGCAACGCCACGAAGAGGCCGCCCGGCTTCACCTCGCGCGAATCGGTGAAGAGCGCGGTCAACGAAACGTCCTGCGAACCGCTGAGGAGGCGGCCGCCCGTCGCCTGCATCACATCCTTTACCGACATCGCCACAGCACCCCTTATTGTCGCTGGCCGTCGGTGCGCCCAGTTCATGGCGCGATCTGCCACTGAGTGATCAGCGCGCTGGCGACGGTTTTCCAGATCGGGGCGGAGACATAGGCGCCTTCGAACAGGACCTTCGGCTTGCGGGTGATCACCATCATGATGAACTGCGGGTGATCGGCGGGCACGAAGCCGATGAAGGAACCGATCGTCTGGTCCTTCGCATAGCTCCCGTTTTCGGGGATGCTGGCCGTCCCGGTCTTGCCCGCGATCCGGTTCTTGAAGCCATCGATCCGCGCCGCGAAGCCGGAGCCGTGTTCGACCACGCCGATCATCATCTGCTGCATCTGCTGCGCCGCTTTGGGACTGATGACCTGTCGGACGACGCGTGGTGGCACCGGGTGTCGGGTCCCGTTGCTGTCGATGACCTGGTCGACGACGTGCGGCCACACCAGGTTGCCGCCGGTGGCAACCACGTTGACGGCGGCCAGCATCTCGATCGCGGTCGTATCGACGCCCTGGCCAAAAGAGGCAGTGGCCAACTCAACCGGTTTCCACTTGCTGAGATCACGCAGCGGCTCCGCCGTCTCGGCAGCGACATCGATTCCGGTCGGCGCGCCGATGCCGAAGTTTTGCAGGTATTGATAAAAAGGGCCCGCGCCCTCCATCTGCTGCGCCTTGATGGCGCCGACGTTGAGCGAGTTCTGCAGCACCTGGGTCATGGTGACGTTCCCGTGCGCCCGGTTGTCCCAGTTACGGATGGCCACGCCGCCGACCACCGCGACGCCGGTTTCGTTGAAGCGCGTGTCGGGCGTGATGGCGTGGTCGTCGAGTGCGCCCCCTAAGGTGACGACTTTCATTACCGAGCCCGGTTCGTACAGGTTGGAAACGATAGGGTCGATGAACTGCGAGGTCGGCGTGGTGGCAAACTGGTTTGCGTTGTAACTGGGCACGTCGGCCCAGGCGACGATCCGGCCCGTAGTCGGCTCCATGATGATCAGCGAACCGCTCTCCGCCTGGTACTTCTGCACTCCGTCGGCGAGCGCGCGCTCGGCGACCACCTGGATGGTCCCATCAAGAGAGAGTTGCAGCGAGGCGCCGTCGATCGGATCACGGCGCTGACGGTCGCTGAGCACGATGGGTTGGTTCGCCAGGTCGCGCACGGTCGCCTCGAAGCCGTCTTGCCCGGCGAGGATCTTGTTGTAGTAGCCCTCGATGCCGTAGTTGCCGACCCCCGCATCGTTGGCAAAGCCGAGAAGATTGGAAGCCAACGTGAAGCCGGCCACCCCACCATCGACATACGACCGCTGCGTCTCGGCCACCTTGCCGATGCCCGGTAAGCGCAGCCTGTCCAGTTGCTGGGCGACGGAGGTGGGCACGCGCCGAGCCAGGTAGACGAACTTTCGTGTCGTCGCCAGCTTGGCCTGGATCGCGTCCGCGCTTACCTGCAGCAAGGGGGCGAGCTTGGCGGCGATATCCAGGCGCTCTCGCGCCGAGATCTGATCCGGCGAGGCGAAGATCGAGAAGACGGGCGTGTTGGTCACGAGCAGCGCGCCGTTGCGATCGAGGATGCTGCCACGCGCGGCTGGCAACGTGATCGTGTCGTCGTGGTAGGCGGAGGCCAACCGGGCCATGTCAGCGTGCCGCCAGACCTGCCAGTAGGTCAACCGGCCCAGCAGCACCAGGTAGGCGCTCAGGATGAGCGCCATCAATGTAAGGATGCGACTGCGGGGCTCGAGTTCCTGGACGCCCCTCACCGTCGCCGCTCGGTTAGTGCGTTGGTTGCGAGTTCAGCGGGCGGCCGATCACGGCGCCCAATACCGCCAGCACACCGTCCCAGACACCGGACCGACCCTGGTTTTGCGGCCGGGGCCCGAGCGCAATCGGTGATTGCGTGGAATGGACGTACTGCCACCGGCTGGGGTGGGAGAGGCCGAGTTGCACAGCCGCGGTGGCGACGCGGTTGGCGGCGCGATCGCCGGCGAGCTGGGCCAGGAGCTGGTCGTGTTCGGCGGCGAGGCGCGCTTGTTCCTGCTTCAATGTCGCGATCTGGTAGCTGGCCTGGGTGGCGGCGGCCGATTGCCCCACCAGCAGCAGAGCGGCTGCGATCAATGCGGTCGCGCCGACCAGCGGCGAGATCGATGGCCGGCCGCGACTCCGGCGCGCGCGCGAAGGGGGGAACGCGCGCGCCGGAGGGGTCGGATCGGGCCGGCGGGGCCGCAACACTAGTAGATGCCCAGGAGGGAGGGGTTCCACCATGCGGCCGCTCAGGTATTGACTTGTGGAATGACATGGGTTGGGTTCATAACTTCTCCGCGACTCGTAATTTCGCCGACCGGGCGCGCGGGTTTTCCCGCACCTCGGCCTCAGAGGGAGTGATCGGTTTGCGCGTCACGACGCGCACCGAACGCTGGTGCCCGCAGATACAAACGGGCGCTTGGGGCGGACAAATACAGTCTGTTGCTTCGACGTTGAATAGGTTCTTTGCAATCTTGTCCTCGAGGGAGTGGAAAGAGACGACCCCGACGCGCCCGCTGCTTGCAAGCACTTGGATGGCGGCCTTCAACCCTTTTTCGATCGCCTCGAGCTCGCGGTTGACCGCGATCCGGAATGCCTGGAAGGTGCGGGTCGCAACGTGAATGTTGCGGGGCCAGGCGCCCCGCGGGATGGCCCCGGCCACCACGTCGACGAGATCCGTTGTGGTCGTGAACGGCGTCCGGTGTCGCCGCTCCACGATCCGACTCGCGATCCGCGCGGCCCAGCGCTCCTGGCCGTAGTCATAAAGGATGCGCCGCAGCTCGCTCTCCGATTCGCGATTGAGCAGGTCGGCGGCGGTCCACGGTTCGCTGCGGTCCAATCGCATGTCCAGCGGTCCCTCAGATTGGAAGCTGAAACCTCGCTCCGGGTCATCCAGCTGCACTGAGGAAAGACCGAGGTCGAAGACGATGCCATTTGGTGGGCGGCCGATCCGCTCGGCCGCCCGATCGAGCTGCGCGAAGTTGGTGTGCTCCAGCATCAGGGTGATGTCCGGAGGCACCGGTTCCCGGCTAAAGCGCTCGAGGGCGGAGGCGTCGCGATCGATACCGAGCAGCACGCCGCCCGGCCGCAGGCGCTCCATCAGCGCCCGTGCATATCCCCCAGCCCCCAGGGTGGCGTCGATGAACGCCTGCCCGGGGCTTGGTTGAAGGCTCGTTATGAGTTCTTGTAAAAGTACGGGTCGGTGTCCGGACGGCCCGGACGGTCGATCGAGTCGAGGGCGGCCGCGTCGGTCACGTGCGCGGGGCACGTCGCCGCTCGGCCACCTGGTCCTGAATGCGCGTGTACTCCTCGGGCGTCGCGTCGCCGAGCCGGCGCCACCCCTCGTCGTTCCAGATCTCGATCAAGTTGTTGACGCCAACAATCCACGCCACGCCCGTGATATCGGCGTACTGCCGCTGGTCGGCGGACAGGACGATTCGTCCCTGGGCGTCGAATTCGCACTCCCGGGCGGCGCCGAACATCATGCGGGCGAGCCGCCTCTCCTCCGCCGGCGTCGTCGAACCCAGCCGCAAGCCCTGCTCCTGCGCCCATTCCTGGGGCGGATAGACCTGCAGGCAACCCTCGGCGCCCTTGGAGATCACGGTGCCACTCGGGAGTTGCTCCCGAAAGCGGGCGGGGATCGCGACTCGTCCCTTGGCGTCGACCGAGTGCCGGTAGGTGCCCAGGAACATTAGAAGTCGTCACCGGCCGTCTCCCTCTCCCCACTTTTCCCCACTTTGTGCCACCGGCAGGCCGAACGCTACCACTGCGACAGGTGCCTGTCAACAAATTCGGACTAAATCTTGTGGGCTAGTGGCGGCGCGGAAAAAGTGCCACTACATCTTGTGTGGCGAACTTCAGCGCCGCCACGCGGCCGAAGGCCGCCGCGCTTTCGCGCGTAACAGGGCGGGCGTCACATGGCGGCCTGTACGCGCACAAGAGGCCGTCGTCGTTTCGGCCGAGTGCGCGATAGGCCGGCTGGACGACGCCGTCGCCCGGTTCAGTCCCTGAACTCACTCGGTACGCGCCAGGGGAACTCCCTGTGCATCGGGGCGCCAGACCGGCCTTGACAGCGAGTGTCCGGCACGGTAGACATTTGTTCACAACCAATAACGCCGCCCTAAGGAGGGGATATGGCAACCATTACCGGCGTCAGCGCACCCGCGAAGTCGGGCGAGCTGCTCTCGGAGCGGATCGCGCCCGGCATCTTACCCAAGGTTCTCGGCCGTTTCGACATGATCGCGATCTTCGTCGCCATCGTCCTGTTCGCCGTCCAGGGCTCGGTCGTCCAGCCGGCGGGCGCCGCGGCCTTCGTTTACTGGATCCTCGGTTTCGTCACGTTCCTCATTCCCGGCGCCATCGTCACCGGCCAACTCGGCCTCATGTTCCCCGGTGAGGGTTCGATCTACGTCTGGACCAACAAGGCGCTCGGCTCCTTCTGGGGCTTCTTCGCCGGCTTCTGCGCCTGGTGGCCCGGCACGCTCGTCATGGTCGCGACCGCCGTTCTGGTGGTCAATCTGCTCCAGTTCTTCATGAGCCTCCCGCCCTTCAACGTCGTAAATCCGCTGGGCGCGCTCTGGCAGCAGGGGATCATCATCCTGGCGGTCATCTGGTTCTCATCCGGGCTCTCGATCCTGCGCTTCCGCGTCACGCAGAATCTCGTCAACGGCGTCTTCGTCATCTACGGGGCCGCCATTCTCACGGTCGGACTGGCTGGCCTCGCCTGGTTGCTGGGCGGCCACCCGGCGGCCAACGACTTCTCGCGGCACGCGTTCGGCCTCAACTCCGGTAACGCAACCTTCTATGGTCTGGTCATCCTCGCCCTGCTCGGCATCGAGGTTCCGCTCAACATGGGCGTCGAGATCCGCGATCGAAGGGCGATCACCAGCTACCTGGTGTGGGGCTCGATCGTCGTTATGGTCGGCTATCTCGTCCTGACCTTCGGCGCCATGGTGGTGGTCAAGACGAATAGCCCCAGCTTTAACTCGACGACGGCAATCCTGTCAGCCGTCCAGACCTCGTTGGGCGCCTTTATCGCCGGGGTGGTGACCCTCGTGATGATCGCGTTCTTCATCTTCAACACCACCGTCTACAACTACTCGTTTGCACGCCTGCTGTTTGTCAGCGGGCTGGACCGGCGGCTCCCGGCCTTCATTGGCCGCGTCAACCGCAACAAGGTGCCGCAAAACGCCGTTCTCGTTCAGGCAGTGATCACCACCGTCATCACGGCGATCGCCTACTTCCTCTTCAACGGGAACGCCAACCTCTCGGTCGGTATTTACATCGCGCTCCAGGCGGCGGTCACCGTGATCTGGTGCCTGTCGATGGTGTTCCTCTTCACCGACGTCCTGGTCATCCGCTCGAAGTATCCGGAGGAGTTCAAGCGGGAGCAGCTCGTTCCAGTGGGCGTCTTCTGGGCGGCCTCCATCGCAGGTGCCATCGCCAGCGCAATTGGGGTGGTGGTAACGCTGACGGGCGGTTGGATCTTCACGGGCCAGCTGCAGGGCTCATGGAATCCGTCGATCATCGACAACGGACCCTGGATCTTGATCGTTGGCGGCGTCGGCATTGCTTCCCTCGCAGTCGCTGTCATCGTCTATCTCCTTGGGTTGAACACCGCGCGCCGCGCGCTCGCGGCGGTCAACATATCCGGCGCGGGCGCAGGGAGCTAACCGAGCGACGTATGGCGACCACCCTCACCGACAGCGCGACATCCGTCGATCTCGACGCAAAACGCGCAGAGCTCGTCGCACAGGCGGAGGCATCGGGCCTCCGCCTCGTGCGCTTCCTTTATTGCGACAACGACGGCATCATCCGTGGCAAGAGCGCCGGCATGGCCAACTTGAAGGAGCGACTCGAAACCGGCATCGGCCTAACGGTCGCGATGCAGGCCTTCACCATGCTCGACCACCTGGCCAGCGTCGACGGCATGGGTCCCGTCGGCGAGATCCGGCTGGTGCCTGACCCGGCGACCTTCGCCATCGCCCCATACGCGCCGCACACTGGCACCGTCCTCGTCGACATGCAAACTCTGGACGGGCAGCCCTACGCCGCCGACGGGCGCGGCTTCCTCAAGCGCATGATCGCCCACGCCGCCGAGGACCACGACCTCTCGCTGGTGGCGGCCTTCGAACCCGAATGGTCGCTCGCCGTCAAAAACGGCGAACTCTTCACCCCCATCGATGACAGCGGCTGCTTCACCTCGACCGGCATGAACATGGCGGCCGCCGTGATCGACGAAATCGTGGCAGCGCTCGAGTCGCAGGGAATGACCGTCGAGCAGTATTACGCGGAGCTCGGTTGGGGCCAGCAGGAGCTGTCCATCCGTCACGCGCCCGCCCTGCAAGCGGCGGACCATCACATCCTGTACCGGGAGACCGTCCGGGGCGTCGCGCTGAAGCATGGCCGCTACGCCTCGTTTGCGCCCAAGCCGTGGGGCGACCAGGCGGGCAACGGCTGCCACCTGCACTTCTCGGGCTGGAATCCCGATCAGAGCGTCAACCGCTTCTACGAGCCAGACGCCGAGTTCAACCTCTCGCCGCTGGCGCGCCAGTTCATGGCAGGGATCCTCGAACATCTCCCGGCCCTCGTCGCCCTCACCTGTGCCTCGGTCAACTCCTACCGTCGCCTGCAGCCGCAGATGTGGGCGTCGGCATTCCGCGCCTGGGGTCCCGACAATCGCGAGGGCGCGTTGCGTGTTGCTTCGCCGTTCAAAGGGCATGAGGCGGAATCGACCAACGTCGAGCTGAAGTCGTCCGACTCCAGCGCCAATCCCTACATCTCGCTCGCCGGGGTGATGGCGGCTGGGCTCGACGGCATCGAACGTGGGCTCAAGCTGCCCCCGCCCGTGAACGTCGACCCCTACAACCTCAGCGACAGAGAGCGCCAGGCGATTGGTATCGACCGCCTGCCGCAGAGCCTCAAGGAGGCGATCGCCAACCTCAAGCGCGATGAGATCTTGCTCAAGGCCCTCGGCGAGCGCCTGGCCACGTCGTACATCGCGGTCAAAGAGCTCGACATCGATGCGTTCGCGGCCGCCGACGAGGCCTTCGAGTTCAGACAACATATCTACAAGTACTGACGCCGCCGGCGACCTGCTGCACGCGTGGGCGGATCAGCCCGCGGTCGATCATCACTGCCATCCGTTGCGACGCTGGCCCTACCAGCTGTCGGCCGTCGAGTTGCGTGGGGCATTCACTGAAGCGCTCGATCCCCAGCTGGCCGAACGCCATGTCGTCCACACAGTCGCCTACCAGGACGCCATCCGCCGAATCGCCGGCGAGCTCCAGTGCGACTCGAACGAAGGCGCGATCCTCGCGTACCGTAATGCGGCCGACCCGCGCGATTACGCCAACCGCTTGCTAGCGCGAGCGCCGACCGCAGTCATGCTCGTCGACAACGGCTTTGCCACCGCCGAGTCCTTCACCCTCCCGGAACAGGAGCAGGCAATTGGCGTGACACAGCGCCGGATCACCCGGCTGGAGACCGTCGCCGAGAACCTCATTCAGTACGCCAACGACCCGCGCGAATGGTTCGACGCAGTCCGCGCCGCGCTGCGGGCCGACGTCGCGCGCGGCGCCGTCGGCGTGAAAACGATCTGCGCCTATCGCGCGACCCTCAAGCTCCAGCCGGTCGATACGGATGCCATGGGTGTTGCCTTCAGTGCATTGCGGCTGCGCGCCCAGCACGGCCAGCTTCCGCGTCTTTCCGGTAGCGCCCTGTGCCACGCCCTGCTCTTCGAGGCGGCGCTGGAATGCCGCGAGCTCGATGTCCCGCTCCAGGTTCACTGCGGCTTCGGCGATCCCGACGAAGACCTCGCCGAAACCTCGCCCCTCGGGTTGCGACCGCTCTTTAGCGACCCGACCTATCGTGGCCTTCGCATCGCGCTGCTCCATTGTTACCCGTACCACCGCGAAGCGGCCTACCTCTGCTCCGTTTTTCCCGACGTCTACATGGACCTGTCGCTGACGATTCCGTTCGCCGGCCTCGAGGGCGATCGCGCGATGCGCGAGGCACTCGGCTTATGCCCGACCAGCAAACTGCTCTACGCGAGCGACGCGAGCCGGTATCCGGAGGTCTTCTTCGTCGCCGCCATGGCGCACCGCGAGGCGCTCGCCGACGCGCTGAGCGAGATGGTCGACCGCCACATCATGAGCCCTGGCGCGGCGGTCAAAGCCGGCCGCCAGATGCTGGCCGAGAACGCGAAGCGCGTCTACCGCCTTACGGACTGAGCGTCGAGCGTCCCCCCGATAGCCGAGTTCTGTTCCCCGCTTCAGGCGGGCGAAGGCGGTGGGCCTTGACCGGGGCACGACGCGCCAACGCCGATTCGGAGGGTTTGCTCCGCCTGTCCCGCCCTCACGAGCACCGAAACACACGCCGCCTGCGATACCGAGTAGCCACCGGGAAACACAAGCCAGTCATCGCTCGGGTCCCAGCGGCTCGAGGAAGGCATTCGTTGGGTCGGTCTGCATCCCGGAACCCTCAGGTGAGATGTCGGTTTGCCGGGGCTGCCCCATCCGACTAGGAGCCGGCCCCGCCACTGCTGAGGGACAAGGAGGTCGAAGGTCGCTCCTCGTCGAATCAAGAGCCCATCCTTTGCGAACAGCTTCGCGCTTGGGTTTGAATCGTTCGATTTGTTTGCTTGCAATGCTCGGCCGGTCGGGAGGGCAACGGCATCGAGGATGATGGACGATTCTGATGGGGGTGCCGCCGTGGACGCGATCACGTCCTGGCACGGGAGCACAGCAATTTCATCTGAAGGCGTGGGAGAGACGACAGACGCGCTGGGGCTGCAGGCACTGACCGTAAACGCGATGGCGCCGATCAGCAACCACGCCTGGCGCGCTAACGGCCGGTAGATGGCGGCCATCGGCTCAAGGATAAGGAAGTGAGTCCGCCGATAAGCCGAGTTCTGTTCCCCGCTTCAGCCGGCCAAGCCGGCGCGCCGTGGGGCGGCAGTCATCCGTCTTCGTCGCCGGTTACCCGACGACTCTAGCGACCTTACCCGAGGACCGGCCGAGCCAGCCGTTTCGTCCTCCTATTCGGTCTTGCTCCGGGTGGGGTTTACCGAGCCAGCCGGTCTCCCGGCTGCTGGTGGGCTCTTACCCTCACCATTTCACCTTCGCCGCCGCTTCCGCGACGGCTGTGTATTTTCTGTGGCACTCTCCTTCGGGTCACCCCGACCGGGCGTTACCCGGCACCCTGCTCTGCGGAGCTCGGACTTTCCTCGACGGGACGATCCCGCCGCGACTGCCTGGCGGACTCGGCTGGAATTGTACCCGGATGTTCGGCTGGAATAACCAGCCGGATAAGCCCAGCACTTGCCGCGATCAGGGCCGCGGATACCAGGAACGCCAGCGGCAGGCCAAGCTGAATCAACGGCCCGGAAACGGCGGACCCGATCGGCTGGCCGGCCCAGTTCAAGCCCATCGAGACCGCGAAGGCGCGGCCGAACCAGGCGGGATCGGTGCGTCGCTGACGCATGGAGAACATGCTCACGTCAAACGGTCCGATGGAGAGGCCGGCAACCAACATCGCGCCGATCGCCACAACGGGGTTGGAAGCCAGCGCCAGCGTGGCAACGCCGGCGGCGGTCACCAGTGTCGACAACGACATGACCGTCAACTCTCGCCCGCGGCTATCGATCCGGCCGGCGATCAAGGCGGACGGCACGGTTGCAAGGCCGTAGACGGCCCACAGTTCGCCAGCGAGCGCGGCGTTGCCATGGAGACGATCGAAGACCATCACCGGAATCGCGACCACGAGTATCCCCATGCCAAGGTTCATCAGGCTCATCACAAGCACAATGCCGCGTAAGGTGGCATTTCGCCGGACCACGTATACGACGCCTTGCCATGCCTGCGCGAGGACGGGGCCAGATGACGTCCGAACCATCGGCTCTGGGAGCCGAATCATTGACAGCGCCGCCGCAAGATAGAGGATCGCCGTGGTCGCCAGCGCAGCGCGCGAGCCGGACCATGCCGTCAATACCCCGGCCAGTGCCGGACCGGCGCCGATCGTTACCGCGTACGCGATGCTGTCCAGGGCATTGGCCCGATCCCAAAGATGCTTGGGAACGACGATGGGCAAAAGCGAGCGCGCCCCGCTGTTGCTCAGCGAGAAGGTCAGCGCGCCGACCGTCACGATTGGCAGCAGCACGGCCGGGTGAAGCCGGCCGGCGACGTCGAGCACAACGATTGCGGCCAGTGTCAGCGCGCCAACGAGGTAGTCCAGCGTGATCAGGCGTACTCGCCCATGACGGTCGAGCAGCGCGCCAGCCAGTGGGCTGACGGCGATGCCGGGCGCGATCGCGAGAAATACGGTAACCCCCGCAAGCGTTGGCGAATGAAAGCGTCGGAGGACGAAGATGACCAGCGCCAGCTGCATCATCTGACTGGCGGTCCGTGCCAGCAGAACGCTCGCCGCCAGGCGAGGAAACGCCGGAATCCGAAAGAGCGCTGGATAAGTCGTGCTTTCGACGGGCACGACGCTACAGCTTACGGAGCCAGAACTTTCTCCATCGTTTTGAATGAAACTTTGGCGTATTCCTTGAGCGCGTCGGCTCCCAACCGAGCGACCAGCAACCGGCCGGTCTCGATCACCTTTGGCGACGCTCCCTTTGGCACCGTCAGGCCGAGCGCTTTCCCCGCGTGCTCCAGCCAGCGCAGAAAAGCATCGCGGGCCAGAATGGAGGCGGCGGCGACCGCGACGTCAGCCTCCGCTCGGTGCATTTGGATTACCGGAACCCCGCTGAGACGGGTATCGACCAACAAACGGCTCTCGATGTAGCGTTTGTCGCCAAATTGATCGCTGAGGATGAACTTGGGCTGGAGCCCATGCCCGATCAGGTCTTCGATCACGCGGGTGTGCGTCCACGCCAGGAGCGCATTGAGGTTCTTCCCCTCGCTGCGCATCTGCCCGTAGAGCTCGTTGTAGCGTTTGGGCGCCAACACGATGACCGCCCGTTTCGGCTCCTCGACCACCTCTCGAATATTGCGGGCGAGGACCCGCAATTCCTTATCGCCGACCAGCTTGCTATCTCGAACACCGAGCGCGCGGAGCAGCGTCCCGACCCGCTCATCCAGGTAGACGCCGGCCGTCACCAGCGGACCAAAGAAGTCGCCCTTTCCAGCCTCGTCCGTCCCGATGTGAGGCTCGTTTTCCGGCGGCGCATCGGCCGACGCAGAGGCCGTCGGGTGACCGGTTTTGCGACGCCCTGGACGATCGACACCGCCCGGTCGAACGCGGGCGCGTGACCGGAGATCACGAGTTTGCCCGATCGGTACATGATCGCGGTCGCCTGGCTCGTTCCGTCCGATACCTTCACGCGCCAGGATTCGTACGGACCGGGTGGGGGCTCGGCCGCGGAGACCCGGCGAAACTGTTCGAGCAAGCTCGGCTGATCCGCCTTTGGCACGGAGTAGGTTGCGGTTGGACGGACTTCGCGTTGCCCCAAGTCGATCTACTTGGTTGTCGACTCGCGGTGCAGCAGCTGGCCTTCCCTACTGGCAACGAATTTGATCGCTGCGCGCACCTCGGTGACGACCTGCTTCCAGAACCGGTCTGCCGCGTAGTAGAGGCCAAGTAGCGCCGCCACAATGATGGCGAGGTCGATGCTGCTCCGGCCTTCGCGCAGCCAGTAGACGTCGCGGAGGTTGAGCCAGAGGGCGAACTCGTCGATGACCAGGGCTGCACCGATTCCAAAGATGGTTGCCAGCCATGGGTGCAGCCGCTCGGACCACACGGTGATGCCCAGGAAGCCGGACAGCAGCAGGATCAGAATGCCCCAGACAAAGTGATGGATGTGCAGACCGCCGCTGGTCACAACGTTGCCCACCGGGAGCAGGTGATAGCGGATTGCGAAGGTCAGCGCCCTCAGGAGGACGAACGTGGCGATGAAGGCGATCCACATCCGCAACGCCGCCTCCCTTCGATAGTCAACGTGTTGCTGGTAGGCAACCACGATCTTCTTTCGAAGGTGGAAGCCCCGGAAGATGTTCAGGCTCCTGATGTTCATGTGCTTCGTCGCTGGCGTCGACAATGTAACTCCGGTATAGGATATTCCCGACAATGGCGGACGTGGTTCGAGTCGTCTCAGCAGACGACCCGGTGCGCCCCTTGTTTTCGTCGGGCGGCGAGCTGACTCCTGAAGCGAAGAGCCGCCTCGGTCTCGACGCCGCGGCGTTGCGTACCCTCTACCGGAACATGGTGCTGATTCGGCGCGCCGACCAGGAGGCGCTGAACCTGCAGCGACAGGGCGAGCTGGGCCTCTGGGGCCAGTATCTCGGCCAGGAGGCGATCCATGTCGGCGCCATCACGGCACTTCGGACCGAGGATTGGATCTTTCCCAGCTATCGCGAGTTCGGCATGGCGATGGTCCGCGGGGTGGACCCGGCAGACATGCTGACGCTGTTCCGTGGGCTCTCGCACGGACCATGGGATCCTTACAAATATCACTTTGCGCCGCTCGCCATTCCAGTCGCGACCCAGGTTCCCCACGCGGTCGGATTCGCCATGGGGTGCCGCCTGAAGCACACCGACGAGGTGGTGCTCTCCACCTTCGGGGACGGCGCCACCTCAGAGGGCGACTGGCACGAAGCCATGAATTTTGCCGGGGTCTTCAAGTCACCCGTGGTTTTCCTCTGTCAGAACAACCACTGGGCGATTTCGGTCCCGCTGTCAAAGCAGACCGCCGGCTCCATCGTCGACCGCGCCAAGGGCTACGGCTTTCCGGGGATCCGGATTGATGGTAACGATGTCCTCGGCGTCTACGCCGCCGTCCGCGCGGCCGCCACGCGCGCGCGTCAGGGGGAGGGGCCCTACCTGATCGAAGCCGTCACCTACCGAATGGGCGCGCACACGAGTTCCGATGACCCCACCCGCTACCGGCTCGACAGCGACGTCGAGGCCTGGGGGGCCAGGGATCCGATTGTCCGCTATCGGGCATGGCTCAAGGACCAGGGGGTCGTCGACGATGGCCTCATCGCCGCAATGTCGGCCGAGGCGGAGTCGGCGGCCCAGGCGATGCGCATACGGCTCACCAGCCTCCCCGTCCCGCCCCCCGGCGAGGCGATCTTCGGCCGCGTCTATTCGAACCCGCCGACGTCGTTCATTCAGGAGCGCGAGCAATTCGAAGCCTCGTTAGAAGACAGTTGACAGAATCGGTGACGATGGCGAAAGCCATCAACCTCTCGTTGCGCGATGCGCTGACCCGCGATGAGAACGTACTGATCTTCGGAGAGGATGTGGGGGCGCTGGGCGGGGTCTTTCGGATCACGGACGGCTTGCAGAAGGCGTTCGGCGAGGAGCGCGTCTTCGATACCCCGCTGGCCGAGTCGGCGATCATCGGGATCGCTGTCGGCCTGGCGCTCCGAGGTTTTCGGCCGGTACCGGAGATCCAGTTCGATGGCTTCATCTATCCGGCGTTCGAGCAGATCGTGAGCCACGTCGCCAAGTATCGCAACCGCTCGGGCATCTCCCTGCCGATCACGATTCGCGTCCCCTTCGGCGGCAACATCGGCGCCGTCGAGCATCACTCCGAGAGTCCCGAGGTCTACTTCGCCCACACCGCCGGGCTGAAAGTCGTCACGCCCGCAACGCCTGGCGATGCCTATGCCCTACTCCAAACGGCGATCGACGACCCGGATCCCGTTGTCTTTTTTGAGCCTAAGGCCCGCTACTACACGAAGGAAGAAATCGACCCGGCCGCCCGTGTGCCGATCGGCAAGGCGCGCGTGGCGCATGAGGGCTCGGGCGTTTCCGTGATCGCTTATGGGCCCACGGTCAGCATTGCCCTCCAAGCCGCAAAGACCGCGGCGCAGGAACAGATCTCGCTCGAGGTGATCGACCTTCGCAGCCTGTCGCCCCTGGACATGGACACGGTGATGGCCTCGGTGCGCAAGACGCACCGCGCCGTGGTGGTGCACGAGGCGCCGGTCTTCTGCGGCTTCGGCGCCGAGGTCGCCGCGAGGATCGGTCATGATGCGTTCGACTTGCTCGAGGCACCGGTCGCTCGCGTCGGCGGGATGAATGTCCCCTACCCCCCAGCGCGTTACGAAAAGCTCTACTTGCCCGACGTCGATCGCATCCTGCAGGCCGCGGACGCCGCGCTCGCGTATGGCTGATCAGACCTTCAGGCTGCCGGACTTGGGCGAGGGTCTGACCGAGGCTCAGCTGGTGGCCTGGCGGGTCGAGGAAGGGGCCACGGTGGAGGTCAACGCGCCGCTCTGCGACGTCGAGACGGCCAAGGCTGTCGTCGTGATCCCGTCGCCATTCGCGGGGAGGATTCAAAAACTCCATGCTCGACCCGGAGACTCGGTTGCCGTTGGCGAGCCGCTCGTCACCATCAGTGGATCCGATGCCGCGCAAGCCGAGGCCACACCGGGAACGCTGGTCGGCTACGGTCCCGGAGCTCCGGAATCCGGCGTTCGACGTAAAGCCCGAAGCGCACCCGCTGTCGCCGAGAACGGCGGCGATGTCCGCGCCGCGCCCTTCGTGCGCCAGCTCGCGAAAGAAAGAGGGGTCGACCTGGCGCAGGTCACGGGCACGGGCCCGGCTGGCCGGGTCACGAAAAGCGATGTCGAAGCCGCCGCTTCATCGCCCGCTGCCGCCTCGCCCACAGCGGCGACGGTCCCAGCAACCGACGGGGAGCGGCGCATCAGCGTGGTGGGAATCCGCAAGGCGATCGCCCGCCAGATGGTCCGGTCGGTCTCGACCATTCCGCAGTTCACCGAGTTCGCGGTGTTCGACGCTACCAGCCTGATGACGGCCCGCGAGCAAAGGAAGGCGAGCGGCCGCTCAATGACCCCTCTTCCCTATTTCATCGCGGCCGTGGTCAAGGCCGTCCGTGCCTATCCGCTGATGAACAGCTCATGGGACGAGAGCCGCGACGAGATCATCGTGAAACAGGCGATCAACGTCGGGATCGCGGTCAACACCAGCCAGGGCTTGCTGGTGCCGGTCCTTCGTGGTGCGGACAAGCTCGAGCTGGCTGCGATCGCGGAGCAAAGCGCCCAGCTGATCGAGGGCGCCCGGGCGGGAACGCTCCCGCCCGGCCAGATGAGCGGTGGCACGATCACGGTCACCAATGTGGGCGCGAGTGGCCCGGTTGAGACCGGCACCCCCATCATCAATCCACCCGAATGCTGCGTGGTCGCCTTCGGCGCCATCAAGCCACGACCAATGGTGGTCGATGGCCAGGTCGTGGCCCGCAGCGGCGCCTGGATCTCGATCTCCGTCGATCATCGGATCGTCGACGGCGCGCTGGCGACGGAATTCCTCACGACGCTGGTCTCGGAGCTGGAAAGCGTCAGTGCCTGACGAAGCCCAGCTGATCTACGACTGGAACGCGGTCGATGCCCCGGCCAGACCGCCCCATCCGGTCCGCGTTCACGATGAGACGCTGCGCGATGGCATCCAGGGCCCTTCCGTCCGCGACCCCGATATCGAGCACAAGCTGCGCTTCCTGCACCTGGCTGACGAGCTCGGTGTCGGCTCGATCGACCTCGGCCTTCCGGCATCGGGGCCACGCGCGGCTGCGGACGTGGAACGGCTGGCCGAGGAAATCCGCGGCCAGCGACTGCGCATCAAGCCGCTGTGCGCCGCGCGCACCCTCGAGGGCGATATCCGCCCGGTGGTCGAGATCTCGCAGCGCGTCGGCATCCCGATCGAGGTCGCGGCCTTCATCGGCTCCAGCCCGATTCGCCAGTACGCCGAGGGTTGGACCATCGAGCAGATGGTCGACAACACCCGCAAGGCGGTGCGCTTTGCCCGCCAGCATCAGCTCCCGGTGCTCTATGTCACCGAAGACACGACCAGGGCGCAGCCCGAAACGCTTCGCCAGCTGTTCGGCACGGCGATCGACGAGGGCGCCGCCCGGGTCGCGGTCTGCGATACCGTCGGCCACTCGACACCCGACGGGGTCCGCGCCGTCGTCGGCTACGTCCGCGGGATGCTGGATGAGATGAAGCCCGACACCGGGCTCGACTGGCACGGGCATAGCGATCGCGGCCTCGGCGTCATCAATGCGATCGATGCGGCCCTGGCCGGCGCCGACCGGATCCATGGCTGCGCGCTCGGCCTCGGCGAGCGCGTGGGCAACACGCACCTCGATCTGCTGTTGGTGAACTTCCGACTGCTGGGCTGGATCGACACGGATCTGACCAAGCTCCGCGAGATGGGCGAGGTGATCGCCGAGGGCACCGGGATGGCGATCCCGGCGAACTACCCGGTGCTCGGACGTGACGCCTTTCGGACGGCCACCGGCGTGCACGCCGCCGCCGTCATCAAAGCCAAGCGCAAGGGCGACGAGTGGCTCGCCAACCGCGTCTACTCCGGCGTGCCGGCCGACCTCTTCGGCTGCGAGCAGGTGATCGACATCGGGCCGATGAGCGGCGAGTCGAACGTGGTGTTCTGGCTCGAGCAGCGCGGCATCGCGCCACGACCCGAGCTGGTCCGCGCCATCGTCGAACGCGCCAAGCGGGGCAATCGGCTGCTCGACGAGGCCGAGATCTACGCGGTCATCAACGAGCGCACTGCGAAGACCGGATCCTGAGGCGTTACGTCGTCTAGGCCTTCGGTGGGGCGGAACGCTCGGCAATTTTGCCCAGCTGCACCATCACGATGACGGCCAGGATGGTCACCAGGATCGCGTAGATAAAAAGCGAAACGATCTGGCCACCGGTGCCAAAAATCTGCTTGACGAGCGCGTTGATCGCGCTGTTCCAGGCGAGCGCCGCGACAACGCCGAAGGCAGCCGACGCCAGGGCAATCATGGTCTGGATGTACGCCGCACGGTTCGACACGTAAGCCTCCTATTAGTCCAAGATTCCGTCCGTTGTCTAAATTCTGAACGAGCAGACGCCCGGCACCCAAATTTCTAGTCACGGTCGAGACGCCAGTCGTTGCAACGCATGATCTGGCCCGGTGGGTACTCGAAGTCGCAAGCCGCAACCAGCTCAAAGCCGAGTTTCCGGCAGATCGCATTCGACGGTGCGTTGGCCACCGATGGAAAGGCGTGCAGGAAGCGCCGTGCTGCTCCGAACGGGCCACGGCAATCGCCTGCGCGGTTCCGGCGGCTGCCATGCCGCGCCCCTGGAATGCCGGCAGCACCGACCAGCCAATCTCGTAAACGTCCTGGTCACGCCAGTGGCGCGGCCAGTAGCCAACGGAGCCGACACCGTCGCCGCTCGCATCGTCCACGATCTTGAACATCAGGCCGGTGCCGGCCTCGCCGAGGTGGGTCATCATCACCGGATCGCCAAGCCGCCGCTTCGGTAAGGGCAGGTCATCTGGGCCCCAGGGCTCGAGATGGACCGCCGTGCCCTGGCTAGGTCGAGACATCGAACCGCTCAGGATCCCACTCGATCCCGAGCGACGATGGCCCGGCCATGTAACCGAGCAGGGCCGATGACGCGACCACCGCCGGGCTGGCCAGGTAGCCCAGGCCACCAACCCCCATGCGGTTCTGCCAGTTGCGATTGAAGGACGTGATCGCGACTTCGCCCTTACGCAGGGCATCAGGGCCCTGGCCGAAGCACGGGCCGCACCAGGACTCGCGAATCTCGCCACCGACGGATCGCAACACCGACGCGATCGACTCGCCGCCCAAACGGGGTTCCGGGTTTTCGATGTCGCGCTTGACGCCGCCGGATCCGGGGAAGATGACGAACTGCTTCGGCGCCTTTTCAAAGCCGTGCTTCCGGCCGGACCGGATCACCAGCGCCGCCTCGAGCAGGTCGTCGTACCCGCCGTTGGTGCACGAGCCGATGAAGGCCTTATCGAAGGTCAGCTTCTCGAGCGCAACCTCGTCGGCCGGAAACGCATTCCCGGGGGCGAAGGGCTTGGCGATGAAGGGCACCAGCTCGGACAGGTCGAGCGTCTCGTCGATGTCCCAGGCGACCTCCGCGCCGGGCTGAAACGTGGGGTACGGCAAGTCGCTTATCCCCTTGCGCCGGTACCAGTCGAGCGTCACCTCGTCGGGGGCGAAGATGCCGTTCTGCGCCTCCGCCTCGGCCATCATGTTCGCGACCGTGTTCCGATACGGGATGGGCAGCTGCCGTTGCGTATCGACGAACTCGACACTCATCCCCTGCGCCTGCGCCTTTCCCCAGCGTCGCAGCAAGGCCAGCACCACGTCTTTGCCGCTGACCCACGGCCGCAGCTTTCCGGTGAAGACGACCCGGCGCCGCTTCGCCGGCGTGAAGTAGATGTAGCCGGTCGACCAGCCAAAGCCGAGCTGCGTGCTGCCCACTCCGGTCCCGACCGCTCCGTAGGCCCCATAGGCGCGGCTGTGCGAATCGGCGCCGGGGATGAAGGCGCCAGGGACGACCAGCCCCTGCTCGGGAAAGTAGAAATGGAAGATGCCGTCGCCGGGCGTGGCGTAGTACGGCTTGCCGATGCCATGAAGTTGCGCGAACTCCCGGCCGATGGACGTCTGCTTATCGTCGGCGTTGCGGCCCGAAAAAACGAAATGATCGTTCGCGATCGCCGCCTGCCGCGGAAAGATCCGGTCGCCGCCCGTGATCTGGTTGAAGGTGTGAATCGAAAACGGCGCGGTCCCGTCGGAGGCGGGCAGCAGGTCACACCAAACGCGCAAGGTACCGCCAGGCCGCACCTGCGCATCTTTGTCGACCCGATGGGCCCAGACGATCTGCTCGGTGCTGGTCAGACCTCGCGCGGTCGCCGGATCCGGCCACTCGACCCGAGGCGCCTGGACCGTGGCCTCGGCAAACTCCCGGCGGCCGACTTTGATGATGCCGCCGGAGCGGCGGATGTCGTCTTCCATCGGCGTCAGCGGCACTGGATCGTAGCTCTTTCCGCGGGTCTCGTTGGTCAGTCGTCGGGTGGATGGATCGAACGTCATCACGTCGCCCTCCTGCGCGTCCTCGGAGGCGGCCCGGCTCTGAACTACGTGCAGGCCCAGGTTCAGCGCATTGCGGCGAAAAATATCGCCCACCCCGTCGCCGCACACGATGACGAGCTCCAGGCCCACCTCCTCGGCGACGGCCTTCAGACCCGCAGGACTCATTTCGCGTGACGAGCCGATCCCGAAGCGCTCGCCGGCAACCACGAAGGTCTCCCCGCGATGAACGCGTTGCCGGAAGTCAGGCATCAGGTAACGGAAGGCGCCCAGTTTCCAACGCTCGTCGAGCCGGTCGAGGCTCTCCGACACGCAGTCATCCGCGGGCGTGATCTGATCCGTGTCGATGGCGTCCAGCTTCTTCCCGGGGATCTTCGGATCCCAGAAGATCAGGGTCCGACCGCGAACCCGTTGCTCACCGCCGTGCGTCGCGACGACCGCAGAGGTGGCCGGCTTCGCAGGCGACGCGGCGCCCGACTTCTGGCGCGCGGGCTGGATCGTGTTCACGAGGCGCGCGATGATTCAACCCTCTCGAGCCGCTCGAGCACGGCATCGGCCGCTGTGGTGGTGGTCAGGGTTCCCCCGAGGTCTTTGGTCGTCCGCCGATCGCGCGCCGCGGACATGACCGCCGCCTCGATCTGTAGCGCGCCCGCAGCGTCGCCCAGGTGTCTCAGCATCATCGCAGCCGCGAGGATGGCGCCGACCGGGTTGGCGATGCCTTTGCCCGCATGCTTGGGCGCCGATCCATGCACCGGCTCGAACAGGCCCCGGCGGTTATCCGGGTTGATGTTCGCGGAGGGCGCCTGGCCCAGGCCGCCGACCAGCTCCGACGCAAGGTCGCTCAGGATGTCGCCGAACATGTTGGAGGTGACGACCACGTCGAAACGACCCGGGTCCTTCACCAGCTGCATCGCGGCCGCGTCGACGAAGAGATGCTCCGCCTCGAGGTCCGACGCTGCCTGCCGCTCCAGGGCGAAGACCCGCTGCCAGAGGTCATGCGCGTGATAGAGCGCGTTGCTCTTGTCGACCATGGTGACCCGTCCTCGACTGCCGGCTGCACGCCGCTGGCGCGCCAGCTCGAAGGCGTAGTGGACGATGCGCTCGACCCCCTTGCGGGTGTTGATGTCCTCCTGGATCGCGATCTCGTCGGACGTCCCGCGCTTGAACTGGCCGCCGATCCCGACATAGGCGCCTTCGGTGTTTTCGCGTACGACGACCAGGTCGATCGAAGGGGCCTCGCGCAGGGGTGTCAGGCCGGGCGCCAGCAGCCGGGACGGCCGCAGGTTGACCCAGAGGTCCAGCTCGAACCGCAGCCGGAGCAAGAGCCCGGCGGCATACTGCGGGTTTTGGACTCGCGGGTCGCCGACCGCGCCCAGGTAGATGGCATCGACCTGCTCGAGCTCGCTGAAGACCGAGTCGGGCAGGATCTCGCCGGTGCGCAGATACCGATCGGCGCCCAGGTCATAGGCGACGAAATCCAGGTCGGTCCCGTTCGCGGTCGTGACCGCCTGCAGGATCCGAATTCCCTGGGCGATAACCTCCGGCCCAATGCCGTCGCCCGGGATGACGGCGATCCGAAACGGCATCGGCTACAAGCATATCGGCAGTGCCCGGAGAAAGATTCCGGCCTCTCGGGCGATACGACTACATAGTGCTGACCGAGGAGAAGGCTCTCAGCGTGGCGCTCGGCAAGATGCGCCGCCTGCGTCGGGTCCGCCGCCTCTCCCGGCTGACCTACTGGGCGGCCTGGGGATTCGTTGGGGTCGTGTGCCTCCTGCTGCTCGCCGGCGGCGTCGCCGGGCTGGCCTCCGGCTAAGCGCCCTTCGACGTCTCCACGAGCCGGGTCAGCGTCTGTTTCGCGCGCCCGCTGTCGAGGGACTCGCGGGCGACCGCCATTGCCTGAGGCCACTGGTCAGCCTTGCCGGCCGCCAGGATGGCGGCCGCGGCGTTGAGGACGACGACCTCACGGCGGGGCCCGGCTTCCCCGTCGAGAACCTGCCGCAGCAGGACCGCATTCTCGTCCGGCGTCCCTCCCCGCAGGTCCTCCGGGCGGGAACGCCCAAGGCCCATGTCTTTGGGATCGAGCTCGTATTCCTTGACACTGCCGTCCTTCAACTCGAAGACCCGCGAGGGACCGGTGGTGGTCAACTCATCGAGCCCGTCTTCGCCATAGAAGACGAGCGCCCGCTCGTGGCCGAGGTCCTGCAACACGCGGATCATCAAGGGCGCAAGCGTGGGAGCACCGACGCCGAGCGCCTGGCGGCGAACCCGGCCGGGGTTGGCCAGCGGGCCGAGCACGTTGAAGACGGTGCGGACACCGAGCTCACTGCGTGCCGGGCCCGCATGGCGCATCGCCGGGTGAAACATCGGGGCGAAGCAGAAGCCCATCCCGGCGACGTCGATGCAGCGCCGCACGCCCTGCGCGCTCAGCCTGATATCGACCCCGAGGGCCTCGAGGACATCGGCACTGCCGCAGCGGCTGGAGGCCGCACGGTTGCCGTGCTTGGCTACCGGGATGCCGGCGCCGGCCGCCACGAATGCTGCCGCCGTGGAGATATTGAAGGTGCCAGCGCGATCGCCGCCGGTCCCGCAGGTATCGATCGTCCCTGGCGGCACCTCGAGGGGTGTGGCGTGCGACCGCATCGACTCGACGAACCCGGTCATCTCTTCGACCGTCTCGCCCTTCGCCCGCAGCGCGATCAAGAGTCCCGCGAGCTGTCCCGTCGTCACCTCGCCCGCCATCACCTGGTCCATGACGTCGCGTGCCTGCTCGCGGGTCAGGGGCGTCCCCTGCAGCAGCTGCTCGATCGCCTGGCTCGGCGTCACGGTCGCGGATACTGATAGGCGGCGGGCGTGGCCATCACCAGCAGGGCCAGGAGCATCCGGTAGCAGGTCTGGTAGTCAGTGGCCCGGTAGCGGACCGTTCGCCCGCCGGCTCGCTGAACGTCGGGAATCTGTTCGCAAAGATCCGCCATGCTGGCGTTCATCCAGTCGATCTCGAGCGTGAAGGGGCCCTTGGGCCGGTACAACGGCCGTCGGGTGCGATTCGCGTAAGCCCGGTAGGCGCCCTCCTCGATCCGGCGGCACGCCTCGGTCGGGTGCAGCGAACGCGCCGCCTGGCGGCCGAGCGCGTGCTTGACGATCACACCCTCGATCCCCGGCAGTTCCGCCGCCGCTTGGTCGATGGTGGCCTGGTCGCCCGTGATCAACGCCGTCCGGACGCCGAAGCTGCCGGCAAGCGCCGCATTCAGCGTCGCCTCGCTCTGCTCGCGGCCGTTGATCCGCAGGGCGTAGATGGTTCGGCCGCCATAGGTGTGATCCATGATGGCGCGCTCGCTGCCCACCGAGGCGTGATAGCCGACGAAGAAAGCGACGTCGAACGTGGGGTCGAGGCCGGCGCCCATCGACAACGGCTTATCCGCTCCGCTGATCACTTCGACGCCGTCGTCCAACTCCTCCAGGAGGAAGTTGCGCATGTCGCCGTGCGAGTCGTTGACGACAAACCGGGTGGCGCCCGCCCGGCGCGCCCCTGCAATCGCGGCGTTCGTCTCGGCGGTCATCAGGCGGCAGGACCGCTCGTATTCGGGCATCCCCCGCATGACCTGGTGGAGATGGACGATGCCGGCCGTCCCCTCCATGTCGACCGAAATGAAGACGCCGTTCCGCTCCGGCGAGTCAGGGCGCCGCGCTGTGGCCAAAGCCCTCCAATTCTAGGCAGGCTCCCGGCAGGGTCCGTGGAGGACAATCGTTTGGGTGCCGATCAGCCGGGCGACGGCAAACGTTTGGGGCTAGGCATGTTCGACCGCCCGGAGGAAGGGAAGTGGGGTCCTGGTTCCGGGGGGCTTGGAACAAGAACCCCACCGGAAAGTATAGGGAACTGCCCCTCCATTTTCTACCCATGCCATATGCCTGCGTTGGGCTGAGCCGCGAGGATCAGTAGCGGGCGACCCGTCGTAATCCGTCCGCCACTTTGTCCGGATTGAGCATGAACGCGTGTTCGAGGCTGGGGCTGAACGGCATCGCGGGCACGTCCGGGCTGGCAATCCGGCTGACCGGCGCATCAAGGCTGGCAAAGCATCGCTCAGCGAGCTCAGCCGCGATCTCAGCCCCGAAGCCGCCCGTTCGGTTCGCCTCGTAGATGACCGCCACGCGACCGGTTTTCTCGATCGAGCGCACGCAGGTGTCGATGTCCCAGGGGCGGAGCGTTCGGAGGTCGATGATCTCCACCTCGATGCCGTCCTGGGCCAGCCGCGTGGCTGCTTGCGCGGTGACGGCTCGCATGAACCCGTAGGTCACCGCGGTCAGGTCGACGCCCTCCCGGACCACCGTCGCCAACCCCAACGGACGAACCGCCGCCTCACCATCGGCTACGTCCTGACGCTCGGCACGATAGAGCTTCTTCGGCTCGAGGAAGATCACCGGGTTCGGGTCGCGAATGGCCGCCTTGAGCAGCCCCTTCGCATCGGCCGGCGTCGACGGCAGGACCACCTTGAGGCCGGGGACGTGACAGTAAAACGCTTCCGGCGATTGCGAATGGTAGAGCGCGCCGCGAACGCCGCCGCCGGTCGGCGCCCGAATCACCAAGGGACATGAAAAGTCGCCGTTCGACCGGTAGCGCACCTTGGCGATCTCGTTGACGATCTGGTTGAAGGCCGGGTAGCTGTAATCCGCGAATTGCATCTCGGCGACCGGCAGAAAGCCCTGGAGCGCCAGCCCCTGGGCGACCGCCGCGATGCTCGACTCCGCCAGCGGCGTGTCCAGGACGCGCTGCGCGCCAAACCGCCGCTGCAATCCCTCCGTCGCCCTGAAAACCCCACCTTTGAGGCCCACGTCCTGGCCAAGCACGCAGACGCGATCGTCCCGCTCCATCTCTTCGTAGAGCGCGTCGCGGACCGCCTGGACCAGGGTGCGATCAGGCATCGGCGTACACGTGGCGGCCGAGGGATGCGGGGTCAGGATCCGGAGCCGCTTCAGCCGCGTCGGTGGCCCGCTCGACCTCCCGATTGACGTCCTCGCGCAGCGCCGCGTCATCGTCCGCGTTGAGCCAGCCCCGTTCGACCAGCGCATCACGCATCCGGGGAATCGGGTCGCGCTCGGCCTCGGCCGCCAACTCGCCGGGATCGCGGTAGGCGCGCTGGTCGTCGTCGGTCGAATGCGATTGCAGGCGCAATACCTCGGCCTCGATCAGGCTTGGCCCTTCCCCGGCTCGTGCCCGCCGTGCCGCCTCTTGCACCACCGCGTGTACGGCGAAAAAGTCGTCTCCGCTGACCCGCACGCCAGGAATGCCATAGGCCGCCGCGCGTTCGGCGACGCCGGGACCGGCCACCTGGAGACGCTGCGGCACGGAGATCGCCCAGTGATTGTTCTCGCAGAAAAAGATCACCGGGCAGCGATGGATGGCGGCGAAATTCAAACCCTCGTGAAAATCGCCCTGGCTGGTCGCCCCCTCACCAAAGCTGACGTAGCAGAGGGCCCCCTCCCCTCTCCATTTCAACGCCAGCCCGATGCCGGCGGCCTTGGGGATCTGCGGCCCGACCGTGCTGGACCCGATAATGACGCCGCGGCGGCGACTGCCGAAATTTCCCGGCGTCTGGCGCCCGCCACTCGACGGGTCAGCCGCCCGAGCGAATGCCGCGAGCATGAGCTCTTCGGGGGTGAACCCGCAGGCCAGCGCCGCGGCAAAGTTTCGATAGTAAAGACAGAAGCGATCCCGCCCCGGTTCGAGCGCCGTGATGGCGGCCACCTGGGCGACCTCGTGGCCGCGCGGCGAAATGATGAAGGCGAGCTTGCCCGCGCGGTTGAGGACAAAGCGCCGGTCGTCAAGTGCGCGAGCCTGGAGCACCGTGCGATAGGCGTCCAGGACCCGCTCCCGGCTCGGGGGTGCGACGTTGGCAGACAACGCCGCAAACTCTACCGGGCTGCTAGGTCACGCATGCGGCCGGACGACGCCGATGCCGAGCCCGTCACCGACCGGAACGATGGTCGCCTCGAGCTGCTCGTGCCGCAGAAAGTGCTCGTTGAAGGCGCGCAACGCGTCGGTGTCCTCGTCATGCACGCCGGCGGCGATCCGCCCGCTCCAGAGCACGTTGTCGACGGTGATCATGCCGCCCGGCGCCATCTTTGGCAGCAGCGCGTCGAGGTAGGCGAGGTACTCCGTCTTGATGGCGTCGATAAAGGCGAACTGGATGCCGGGAGCCAGCCGCGGCAGGACCCGCAGCGCCGGCTCATTGATGACGCGGACGCGGTCGGTCACGCCGGCGCGCAGCCAGTAGCGGCGGGCACGGTCGGTGCGAGACCGGTCCGGGTCGATGGTGTCGATCCGCCCACCGGCCGGCAGCCCGCTCGCCATCCACAGGGTCGAGAAGCCGATCGCTGTGCCGATTTCCAGGACGCGCTTCGGTGCTATCGCCGTCACCAGGACCCGCAGCAGCCGGCCCGAGGCAGGACTGACGATCGGCACGCCCTCGGCCCGACCGGTCTTGAGCATCTCCTCGAGCACGGGTCCGAAGGGGGCATGGACGCCCTCCAGGTATTGCAGGTCTACATCAGTGACCTGCATGGGCCTCCTGCCGCACGGGAAAGTGATTCAAGGGCCCGTGCCCGTGCCCAATTCCGGGCGCCTGCGCCAGTGCGCTGGAAAGATAGGCGCGGGCGTCGGCCACGGCGGCGGCAAGATCTTCGCCACGTCCCAGCCCAGCGGCAATGGCCGACGAAAACGTGCAGCCGGTGCCGTGCGTGCTCGTGGTCGCGATCCGGGCCGCTCGAAACTCGCGGACGCCGTCGCGGTCGACCAGCAGGTCGACGACCGGGTCCTCGTCCGAGTGGCCGCCTTTGATCACCACGGCATGCGCTCCAAGCTCCATGATGGCGCGCCCCGCCGCTACCCTGTCAGCGGGAGTCCGGATCGTTAGCCCGGTCAAGACCTCGGCTTCGGGAATGTTGGGCGTGACGACGTGGGCCAGCGGCAGCAGCATCCGGCGAAGCGTATCGACCGCATCCTCGCGCAGCAGACGATCCCCGCTCTTGGCGATCATCACCGGGTCGACGACGAGCGGGCGTAACCCATGGCGCCGCAGTCCGGCGGCGACCGTCTCGATGATGACCACACTGGACAGCATGCCGGTCTTCAGCGCGGCAATCGAGAAATCTTCCGCCAGCGCATCGAGCTGGGCGGCGATGACACTCGCATCGACCTCCTGGACCGCGCGCACGCCGACGGTATTTTGGGCCGTTATCGCGGTGATGACGCTGACGCCGTAGACGCCTAACGCCGCGAAGGTCTTGAGATCGGCCTGGATGCCGGCGCCCGCACCCGAGTCGGATCCGGCGATCGTCAGAACGACCGGCTGGTTCATCGCCGCCCCAACAGCAAGTACGCCACGCCACCAACGACGGCCCCCACGTAGCCGGAGATATCCGTGTTGTGCAGGACGTTGACCGCCAGCGGACTCTGCCACAACGACGAATTCACGAATGGGATGGCGACGGCCAACCCGATCAGCCAGGCGAGCACCGCCCGCCCATTGAACGGCATCAGCCGGCCGGGACCACGTCTGAAGACAAACATGTCGACCAGCACGACGGCGGCCCATGATGGGACCCACAGATACGTGATCAGCAGGAAATTCGTGTACTGGTCTTTGAAGTTCGAAATGAACATCGCGACGTATGCGAGAACGCCGCCGATGACACCGCAGGCAAGCGCCGCCGCCCAGCGCCGGATCCGGACGTTGAGGGCCAGCGCCGACAGCGCCGCCGTGTAGACGTCCAGGTAATTCGCCCAGATCTCGCCAACGGCAATAAACAGTAAGAAGGGCACCACAATCGCGATCGGCGCTTTGGCCGAGATCAGCGCCAGCAGGTTGCCGCCGGCCGCGGGATCGATGGTCGCCAGCAGGACGCCCAGCGCGCCGAACGCAAACATCGAGAGGGCCGTTCCGGCCCCGATCCAGCCCGCAACGGAGCCGACCGACAGTCGCGCCGGCAGATACCGCGAATAGTCAGAGGCAAAGCTGAACCACGAGGCAACCAGCGCGAAGATGACGCTGGTTCCGAGCACCCAGGCCGCCAGGTGGTCGCTGCCGCTGACTGACGGCTGGAGACTCCAGTTCACTTTCGGCAGCAAAGCCAGGGCAAGGACGGCGCAGAAGATCACGAAGACGATGGCGCCGTATTTTTCGAAGACCGCGATCGTCTGGTGGCCGTAGACGGCCACGAGGACAGAGAGTAGGACGACGATCAACAGGGCGATGCCATTTAGCAGGTTGCCCTGCGGCAGGCCGGCGAGGCGGGCCAGCTGCACGACGGCCTGTGCGGCGATGACGCAATCGACGGCGAACCACCCGACCGCGAGGAACAGGGTGAAGAAGGCGCCGGGATAGGCGCCCCGAATGCCGAATGTCTCGCGGGACGCGACCACCTGCGTCGTCCCGAACCGTGGCCCGGCGACGCTCAGCAGGCCGTGGAGGCTCGCGGCCAGCACCGAGCCGACTGCGACCGCAAGGATCGCCTCGAAGACCCCCAGCCCGAACGTCACCAGCAGGGCGCCCGTGATCAGCGAGACGAAATTGGCGAACGCCGCGACCCACAGCCAGGCAACATCACGCGGTGATCCTTTGCGTTCGCTTACCGGGATCGGCTCGATGCCGTGGGTCTCGACCCTCAGAAATTTGTCGGTCGGAGCTTCCTGCTCAACCATGTTCCCTCCGCTGGCATTACCCAGATCAGGTTCCAAGGGTTGGTGGAGCATTCCACCTCTCAGCGTTCCAAACGCACCCCGTCAATCGAGTATAGGAGCTACCAGTACCGTTCTTCTTTCCAGGGGTCGGCGGCGTTGTTGTAGCCGTTGCGCTCCCAGAAACCAAGCCGGTCGTGCTCGACCCATTCCAGCCCTTCGAGCCACTTCGCACTCTTCCAGGCGTAGCGCTTGGGAACCACCAGCCGCAGCGGCCCGCCGTGATCGGGCGTCAGCTCGGCGCCATCATGGCGATACGCAATCAAGACATCATCGTCGGCCAGGATGTCGACGGACAGGCTCGTCGTGTAGTCAGCGTCGCAATGCGCGATCACGTAGGCGGCGTTGCTGCGCGGTTCGACCAGCGCCACCAGGTCCTTGAATGCCACGCCCTCCCAGGCGTTGTCCAGGTGACTCCAGGTCGTCACGCAATGCATATCGGCCGTGATCGCCGTCGAGGGGAGCTTGCGGACGTCGTCCCACGTAAGCGTCGCCGGCGAGGCGACCTCGCCGTAGAGGCGTAGCCGCCACTTCGCCATGTCATAGCGCGGCGGGCTGCCGTACGACAGCACGGGCCACTTCAGCGTCAGGACCTGGCCCGGTGGCAGGCGCTGTGGGTCTTTGACGACGCGTGGATCCGACTCGCGATCGCGCCGAAAGAGCATTATCCCCCACCTTCCCCGGATGAGGATGGACCTTCATCCGGGGAGGGATGCTTGAGCTCTTTCCGAAACTGATCGAAGGCGTCGACCACGACGTCGCTGACGCCATACACGCTCAAGACCCGCTCCAGCGCACCCTGCACCTCGGCTTCCGGCAGCAGGTCGGTCTGCACCTCGTACCAGGGCACCTCAGCACCCTCGGGCGTTTTCCATGTCCCGTTTTCATAGCTGACCGGGATAAAGCCGTGCCGCTCGTCCGGTTCGGATGCCATTACTTGCCTAATCTATATCGGCCCGCATGCTCCTGCTCGACGCCGTTCCGATCACCAGCTGCCACGAGTGCGTGGCAACGTTGACCCTGCCGCTGGCGCTGTTTCTCATCCTCGCCGAGGCGACCATTGGCGGCATTGCTACGGTCGCCTACCTACGGCTAACCGGCGGACTGACCATCGGGTTCTTGAAATTCATCGCGGTGACCTACGCGATCCTCGGCCTGCTCGCCTTTCTTATCGTTCTCGCGGCGCCGCCGGGGTCGTACCGGCATCTGCTGGCCATCGACCAGCCGGCGGCCAATGCGCTGGTGTTCCTGCAGGCCGTCTTCGTCCTGGCCTTGATCGCCAACGCCGCGGTCACCTGGCGCGAAAGCGGCTCGTCGAATGCAACCTCGGCCTTGACGCTGCTGGCCGCCGTGCTGGTGCTGGTGGGCATCACGGCCAGCTTCTGGCCGATGGCGGGATCGCCGCTGAACGGCGCCGGCATCGCGTTCATGATCGCCCTGTCGGCCGCGGTCCTGGGGTCAGCGACCACCGGCATGCTGCTGGGTCACTGGTACCTGGTGACGCCGGCCTTGACCAACCGTCCGTTGCTGCGGGCGATCGGGGTGCTCCTGATCAGCCTCGTCCTGCAGGCGGTCGTCGTGCCACTGACCCTCAGCGGCGTGGGCCGCGGCTCCGGCTCGCTCACTCATGCATTCGGGCTGAGCCCGGTCCTCTCGGTGCTCTGGGCGCTCGGTTCGGTGGTCCTGCCGCTGGTGGCGGCGGGATTGGCGCTGGCAACCTGCCGGCTTCGCTCCTTCATGTCGACGACCGGCCTGCTTTACCTGGCGATGATCGCCATCCTCCCCGGACAGCTACTGGGCCAGCTGCTCTTCTTCGTGGCGGCTTCCGCCTGACAGCCGGACTGCCACGTTCGTGATAGCCCGGAAGGGCTGTTTCTGCGGCGCCTGACGGCTTGGTCTGGCCCCTGGAAGCGGCCTAGAATCCGGCGACGCCGACTCAGATCACAAGGGGGATTTGAAGTGTCACGTTCCGTCACACGCGCCACGATAATCGTCGGCATTCCGCTGTTGTCCCTCGCCGTCGTCGCCATCGTGGGATCCCATCGACCCCACTCGGTCGTCGCCAGCCGGCTGACCGCGGTCAACGTGGCCTTCCTGCGGCCCCGGCACGCCGGGGTGAACGACCTGGCGAGGCTGGTCGACGACGCGCCGCCGCCCGCGGTGGTCGCCCGGCACGTGCCGCTAAAGCCGGCTCCTCCGCGGACCGTAACGCTGCCTGTCTCAACGGTTGGCGGCACCGCCGGCGTCCAGTTCAGCCTGGTCAACCAGGACCGGGCGGCCAACGGAGTGGCGGGCCTGCGCTTCAGCGGCGCGCTCGCTCGGGTCGCCCAGTATCGGGCCCAGGACATGCTGAATCGTGGTTACTTCTCCCACTACGATCCCTCGACAGGGCAGCTCGCCTTCTCCGGGCTGATGCACCTCTGGCGTATCCCGTACACGACGGCGGGCGAGAACATCGCCTGGTCGACCAACCCGTCGATGGCCGCGATCAACACCATGTTCATGGCATCGCCCGACCACCGGGCGAACATCCTGAACGGCGCCTACCATCAGGCTGGGATCGGCGTCGCCGGCAACGGCGCCAGGATCATGGTCGTCGAGGTCTTTTCCAACTAAGCAGCCCGATCGACGGCCTGAATACAGCTCGGGAATTTTCACGGTCGATTCTGGGTTACTCTTGTTAGATTCGGATAAGTCAAGGGAGAGTCATGAGTAAAGCAGTCAAGGTAACGACCGCCACCTTCGAGGAGCAGGTCCTGCTCTCAGAGCAGCCGGTCATCGTGGACTTTTACGCCGATTGGTGTGGCCCGTGCAAGATGTTGTCACCGGTCCTCGAGCAGCTCGCGATCGAGCACACCGACGTCAAGATCACCAAGGTCAACGTCGACGAGGAGCCGGCTCTCGCCGAGCGCTACCGCGTCCGTGGGATTCCCTACGTGGCGATGTTCCGCGACGGCAAGCTGGCGGAGCAGGTTGTTGGCTACAAGCCGAAGGCCGCGCTCGAAGCCGGCCTCGGCCTCAACGGCCAGCACGCTTAAGCCGAAGCGCACTCCTCACAGGGACAGATCGCTCGTAGAAAGCTGAGGCCGTAGATACCCGTGTCGTGCCCGTCCTTCCAGTAGGGCCGGATGCCGAACAGGCCTACGGCCTCGACCTGGGCGAGCTCGATCTGATCGTCGTTCAGCGCGGCGGTACTGGCGATTTTCCCGGGGACGCCCATCTCGCCCGCACACTCCGCGCACGGACACTTCCAGCGGAGCAGCTCGAAGTCATAAGCCGATTGATGGCCGTCGGCCCACTGGATCGTAAGCAGCCGGCGGGCGCGGTCCGCCAGGATGTCGAGCGGCCGCTCGCGATCGGCGGGGTCGCTCGTGTCGAGGTCCGCGTTAGGCGGCTTCGTCGTCTCCCGGTGCAAGAATCAGATCCAGATCCTGCCAGTTGGGGACGCGCCGCAGCTCGGCCAGCTGGAGCATCACCCGGCCCTGTGCCTCGAAGACGGCGTCATGGACCGCGTTGAGGTCCTCGGCGTCGATTCGCCGAAGCCGATCCCCGAGCTCGGCGTCATGGCGCGCCGCGTAGCCCACGACCTGCTCGCGGATGTCCTCGGGAAGGAGACGCTCGTTCGCCAGCCGAAGCTCCTCCAGCCGGTCCAGCAAGGTGTCCAACGCCGCGATCCGCCAGTAGGCGAGCCGAACCGGCGCGTGCGTCAGCTCCGACTCGGCGGCGGCCTGGGACATCGCGCGCACCGCAGACGAGTAGTCGGGCGCCTGCGTAGTCGACATTGTCGTTCCTGGAAGCACTGGTAACTCCTGTGAATCGCCCGCTGCCAGCGGGCCCGTCACTTCTACCCTATCCTGAACTCCAATAAACACAACGAGGGCGGAAATTCCGCCCTACATTTGCCGGAATTCGAACTCAGTGAGTATAAGTTGCCGCCAAAACCCCGTCAATCAGGTCTTCGCCCTAGGCAGGCACCCAAGACAGCCCGCTTAGCCAGATTTGGACTCTCGGGAGAAACCTGGCGTCTGTCCGCGACGCTTCTCGCGGCGCAAATAGAGGCGATCGGGGCCGCCGGACGGTCCTGGCGGCAGGATGGTGAAGAGCTCGAATCCGTCCTCGGACAGCTGGTTGGCTTCCTCGACGGTGGTGACAACCTTGTATTCGAACGCCATTCAGGGCCTAAGCATACCGGGTCACAACTCCCCCATCACGCGAATCCCGGTTGCCGAGCCGATGATGGCGGCTTTTGCCAGGCCGAAGAACAGCCCGTGCTCGATCACTCCGGGGATGCCATGGAGTGCCATGCCCAGGCCGGCGTCGACTATCCCGAAGCTGGTGTCAAGGACCAGGTTGCCGTTGTCCGTCCGGTAGGGCTCCCCGGCCGCCAGCCGCAGCTCTGGCCGGCCGCCCAGCGACTCGATCGACCGGCTGGTCGCCTCCCATAGGAATGGCAAGATCTCGACCGGCACCGGGCCGCGTCCCAGGCGCCCTACCAGCTTGCTCTCGTCGGCCACCAGGACGAACCGCCGGCTGGCATGGGCAACGATCTTCTCTCGCAGGAGCGCCCCACCCCGGCCCTTGATGCAGTTGACCGCCGGGTCGATCTCGTCAGCGCCATCGACCGCAAGGTCGAGCTCGCCAGTGATCCGGTCGGCGATCGGGATCCCAGCGGCCTTCGCGAGCCGACCGCTCTCGTCTGACGTCGAGACGGCCCGGACTTTGAGGCCCTCCCCCACCTTTCGGCCCAGCCCGTCGATGAAATAGCGGGCGGTACTCCCGGTACCCAGGCCGACAATCATTCCGGGCCGCACCAGCTCGACCGCGCGCTCGGCAGCGGCCCGCTTGTGAGACTCGACTTCCGCGTGCGCGGCTGCCATTTAGTTGATAGCACCGATGTCAGATAGAATCGACGCGATGGGGCGGCTGATGAAGACCGTGCCGGGCCGGGTCATCCAGAAGTTCCTCGAGGACCAGGCGCCGAACTGGGCGGCCCTGATCGCCTGGAACGCGCTCTTCGCCATGTTCCCCATCGTGATTTTTGCCTCGTCATTGCTCGGTTACGCCCTGCGGATGTTCGGTGCTGCGAACGATGCGGTCTATAAGACGATCTTCAGCATCATCCCCGGCGATCCGCAGCAACAGGCCCAACTCTTCAACGCGGTCTACGGCGTAAAGAGCCAGAGCGGCGTTCTGTTCCTCATCGGCCTGGTTGGTTTGCTGTGGGGTGGATCGGCGCTTTTCGGCGCGATCGAGCAGGCGTTCGCCGTGATCTATCACACCAAGCCCAGGGATTTCATTCGGCAGAGGCTGATCGCCTTTGGCATGGTCTTCCTGTTCACCATCCTCGTGGGCATTGCGGTGGCGACATCGGCCCTTCTTCCCGCCCTGAAGCACATCCCCAACATTCCAGAATTTCTGTACTCGGGAGCGGCGGCCTTCATCCTACAGGTGCTGGTTGGGATCACCGCGGGCTTCCTCCTGTTCGGAACTATTTATTTCGTCATTCCGAACCGCAAGCAAAACCTCGGCAAAATCATCCCCGGCGCGTTGGTGGCGGCCGTCCTGTTTGAGCTGATCACGCTCGTTTTCCCGCTGTACATCTCGTAGAACAGGGGCCTCAACCAGTACGGCGCGACGTTTGGCCTGTTCTTCCTCTTGATGACCTTCTTTTTCTTCCTCGGACTGATCACGATGGTCGGCGTTGAGATCAATAGCGTGTTCTACCCGGAGGAGGTGGAGGGGCCCACCGGCGCGGCCAAAATCGCCGCAGCGCCAAAGACTGTCGGCGACGCGAGGCGGCGCGCCGCATCCCAGCTCGAGGCGTCGAGTAATGGAACAACGGGACCTGTTCGACAAGGCGTCAAGGCTCGGACCGTGCTGCTCATGGCGGTCGGCGCCTCCATCGTCGGCGTCCTCCTGGGACGCCGAAGCGGAAATTCCAACTGACAGCCTACTAAGATTGCTTCGTGGCCGTTGAAGCGATCCTCCCTCCGCGGCCGGCACCGGCCAGGGAGGCCCCACCGGGCCGGGCCTGGTGGATCGAGCCGGCGCTCACGGTCGTCGCGTATTCTGCGTTCGTCATCTACGCCACCTGGTCGGTCTTCGACCAGGTCAACGTCACGTACTACCCCTACGTCTCCCCCTTCTTCTCGACCTGGCTGGGGTTTGGCCTGATCCGCGTCCCAATCTTCGCGATCCTCATCCCCATTCTTGCGGTGATCCCGCTGGGGCTGCGCGGCAGCTGCTATTACTACCGCAAGTCCTACTTTCGGTCGTTTTTCTGGGACCCGCCGGCTTGCGCCATCCAGGAGTTGAAGCGCGGCCGCTACCACGGTGAAACGCGCTTTCCCTGGGTCTTGAATAACTACCACCGGTATTTCCTGCTGTTGAGCCTGGTCGTCTTGTTGTTTCTCTGGGTCGACGTGGTGCGCGCGTTCGTGTTCCAAGGGCATTTCTTCATTGGCCTTGGATCGGTTGTCATGCTGGTCAACGTCACCCTGCTGAGCCTGTACACGCTCACCTGCCACTCCTTCCGATATCTGATGGGTGGCCGGATCGATCGATTCTCGCGCGTCCCCGCCGGCCGCATCTGGCAGCGGATCGTCGTGTTGCTCAACCGCGCGAACCCGCAACACGGGGCATGGGCCTGGTACAGCATGTTCTCGGTCGCGCTCACGGACGTATACGTGCGGCTCTTGATGTCCGGACTCATTCATGAGCCAAGGGTGATTTTCTGATCGAGTCGTACGAAACTCTGACGACGGACGTGCTCGTGATCGGGGCCGGCGGAGCCGGCATGCGCGCCGCGATCGAGGCGACGGCGGGGGGCGCCCGAGTCGCCGTGGTCTGTAAATCGTTGCTTGGCAAGGCGCACACGGTGATGGCCGAGGGGGGTATCGCCGCAGCGCTGGGCAACCTCGACCCGGAAGACAATTGGCAGGTCCATTTCCAGGACACGATGCGCGGGGGTCAGATGATCAACAACTGGCGGATGGCGGAGCTGCATGCCCGCGAATCGCCGGATCGCGTATACGAGCTCGAGACGTACGGCGCGATCTTGGACCGGACCCCCGACGGCCTCGTGATGCAGCGTCCCTTTGGCGCCCACACTTACCGGAGACTTTGCCACGTTGGTGATCGCACCGGGTTGGAAATGATCCGCAGCCTGCAGGATCGCATCGTCCAGCTCGGCGTCGAGGTGCACATGGAGGTGACACTGACCAGACTGCTGAAGGACGGTGACCGGGTCGTCGGCGCCTTCGGCTACAACCGGGTCGACGGTGGCTTCGTTGCCTTCAGGTGCAAGGCCCTAGTCATGTCGACCGGCGGTTGGGGCCGCATCTACAAAGTCACGTCGAATTCCTGGGAGGGCACCGGCGACGGAGTCGGGATGGGTTTCGACGCCGGCGCGGAGGTGCTCGACCCGGAGATGGTGCAGTTCCATCCGACCGGCATGGTCTGGCCATCGGGGGTCCGCGGTCTCCTGGTCACCGAGGCCGTGCGCGGCGAGGGCGGCTACCTGACGAACCGTGAAGGCAAGCGCTTCATGATCGAGGTCGACCCGAAGAAGAAAGAACTCTCCTCGCGCGACGTGGTGGCGCGGGCGATCTACAAAGAAGTCCAGGCGGGGCGCGGCACGGAACATGGGGGCGCGTACCTGGATGTTCGACACCTGGGCGCCGAAAAGATCAAGAAGAAGCTGCCGTCGATGTACGAGCAGTTCCTTCGGCTCGCCGACGTCGACATCACCAGGCAGCCGATGGAGATCGCGCCCACCATCCATTACGCCATGGGCGGGCTGCGCGTCGAGGCGGACACCGGCGCGACCACACTGCCCGGGCTCTATGCCGCCGGCGAGGCGGCGGCGGGGCTACACGGGGCCAATCGACTGGGCGGCAACTCGCTCTCTGACCTGCTCGTTTTCGGCCGCCGAGCCGGGGCAGCCGCGGCCGCCTACGTGCGAGAGGTCGCGCTCGGCAAAATCGACGAGAGGCAGATCGGAGAGGAGCAACAGACCCTGCTGCTGTCGCTGAGCGCCGCCGGCAAGGAGAATCCCTACCTGCTGCAGCAGGAGCTCCAGCAGACGATGCAGGATGGCGCCGGATTGGCACGCGAAGAGAAATCACTCAAGACCTGCCTCGATCGGATCCTCGAGCTTCGGCAACGGTCGGCTCGGATCCACGTGCCAGGCGCGAGGAAATACAACCCCGGCTGGCACACGGCGCGGGATCTTCGCTTTATGTTGACGGTCGCGGAAGCCATCGTGCGCGCGGCCATCGAGCGGCGAGAGAGCCGCGGCGCGCATTGGCGGCTCGACTATCTGGAGAAAGACCCGGCGCTTGGCCGCGTGAACTTCATCGCCTACAACGATGGTGGCCAGGTCAAGCTCAAGACGCGGCCGGTCCCGGAGATGCCACCCGAGCTGGCCAAGCTGTTTGCTGAGACGCCATCGCCATCGGCATCGGCGCCGCCGGCCGCAAGCCCACCAAAGCCGCAGCAGGTCCGGACATGAGCACCAAAACACCAGAAAAGACGGCCAGGTCAGGCGGCCCGATCGTCCTGCAGATCTTCCGGGGCGACGCCGACTCTACGGGCGGGGAGCAGCGCTTCGAGGTACCGGCGGTGGAAGGCATGGTGGTGCTCGACGCCGTCCACTACGTCCAGGCGAACTTTGCCAATGATCTCGCCTGCCGCTGGAATTGCAAGGCTGCCAAGTGCGGCTCCTGCAGCGCCGAGATCAACGGCCGGCCCCGTCTCATGTGCAAGACCCGTGTCGATGAATTCGGCGATCGAGAGATCCACGTCGGGCCGATGCGGACATTCCCTCTGATCAAGGACCTCGTCACTGACGTCTCATGGAATTACGAGGTCAATAAAGAAATCCCTGGGTTCACGCCGGCGGCCAACGAGCCAGTTCCCTACCGCATGCTGCCGGAAGACACGGAGCGTGTTTACGAGTACCGCAAATGCATCGAGTGCTTCCTCTGCCAGGACGTGTGCCACGTACTGCGCAACCACGACGACAAGGCCGCCTACTACGGGCCGCGCTACATGGTGCGGATCGCCGCTTTGGAGATGCATCCACTCGATACCCAGAAGCGCACCGGTTTGCTGCACGGGAAGGCAGGGGTGGGGATGTGCAACATCACCAAGTGCTGCCAGGAGGTGTGCCCCGAACACATCAAGATCACGGACAACGCGATCATCCCGCTGAAGGAACGCACGGCGACGGACGTTTATGATCCGGTGGCGCGCATCGCGCGAAAGCTACGACCGGGGCGCGCCGGTCAGCCGAGCGTGGGGACGCCCGATGGCCTCGCCGGCGCAACGCCGGCCCAGCGCTTCGCAGTCAAAGATGTCGTGCGGCTGAAGACCCGCGGTCGACGGTTCGCACGGGTCGGCCGGGTCCTACCGGACGGCAAGCTCGAGGTGTGGATCCTGCACATGAACGGCAAGGTTCAGCATTGGGATGGCCCCAAGGTCGTCCGCCCGTCGGACGTCACGAACAACTATGGGCCGCTCGACGAGGTCGGCATCGGTGGCAAGCTCGTCGAGCAGTACATCACCGAGGACCACGCCGCCGAACAGCACGGCTAGCTCCGGCGGCTGACCCCGGCTTTTTGCCGGGAAACTTTTTGGTTTGCTTGGCGCTGCGACAGACAGCTGTCGCGATCAAGGTGCAGGCTTAAACCATGCCCATGGTCCAGGTCGAGCGAAGAGTGAGGACCCATCGTTTCGACGTCGCACTCGAGAAGATGCGGGTCGGCGTCCAGGCAATGGCCGCCTGGGTGCACGAGGCCAACGGCGAGGAGCTCGGCGAAGGGCTCATCCAGATCCGGGAATCCGGCATCGACCCGCTGGAGGCCGCGTTCGCCAACGGCGTACGCCGCTTCGACAAGTCGGGTGAGTACAAGGCCGACGGCGCCCTCTCCGTCATCGCCTGGCTCAAATGGAAATGCAAGCTCTCGGGCGCCGCCGCGACCGAACGTGTCGGAATTGCCCGCCAGCTGGACCAGTTGCCCCAGACCGAGGCCGCCTTTGCCCGTGGCGACCTGGGTTACGAGCACGTCGCCCAGATCGCCCGAACCGCCGATCACGTCGGCGCGGCCGCGGTTCGTCGAGAGGAGGCCAGCCTGGTGCAAGCGGCCCAGACCCGCGACCCGGGCCAGTTCACGAGCCTCGCCAAGAACTTCGAGCACCGGATCGACGCCGAGGGCGCGCTGGCCGAAACGAACCGAGCCCATACCCGCCGCTACCTGCACCTGAGCGAGCCGCAGGATGGCATGGTCCGGATCGATGGCCTGCTCGATGCCGAGGGCGGTGCCACGGTACGGACGGCGCTGGCACCCTTCATGAAGCCAATTAAGGACGATGAGCGCACGTACGGACAGCGCCAGCACGACGCGCTGATCGAGCTCTGCCTGCAGCGAGCCGGCGGCCGGCGCGACGGCGCGGGTCCTCGGCCGCAGCTAATCATCCGGGCCAGCCTCGACACCCTGGCGGGCCGCACGGGGGCGCCGGCCGGCGAACTCGAGGGCGGCGGCACCGTCCCGGCGGCGACCGTGCAGCGCTATGCCTGCGATACGGCGATCTCGCACATCACGGGCAGGGGCGAGCTCGATCACGAGCTCAACCAGGCGAGCCGGACCATCCCCGCGTCGACGCGGCGGGCGCTGGAAGCCCGCGACCAGCATTGCGTCTTCCCGGGCTGCGACCGGCCGCTGAGCTGGTGCGACGGACATCACCTGGTCTGGTGGATCAATGGAGGGCCTACGGAGCTGCCCAACCTGGCGCTGTTGTGTCGGCATCACCATCGGATGGTGCATGAAGAGGGCTGGACACTCGAGCGCCGTGACGGGCGGTTCAAAGCAAGCCCGCCACCACGGCGGCCGATGCCGAGCTCGCGATCGGCGTAATCTGCGCACGGCTCGGAACGCTTCGATGGTCGGCAGTAGACGGACAGGATTCAGTGCGCCCGCCGTTGTACCTGCGACGGTTCGGCCTGACATCGTTTCCTAGGGCTCTCGGCGAACCTCATGACCCCGCTGGTTCCAGCGGGGTTTTTTTCAGGCGACCGTCAGCGTTGGGGCCCTGATCCCAGACCATCCCGTGGGCAAAGCCAAGGTTCGCAAATCGGGCGCCTGGAAAGACGGCGCCGTAGCTTCGCTCAAATGCCTGGGGCGATAGATAGCGATCGCTCCTCAGGTGGGCGAGCCAGGGGGCGCTCGTCCGAAATTTGAGCTGCCATCTGGCCTGCCTCCAGCCAATACGCGCAGCGTCACCTGGAAAGTCCCGTATGGCGCCGAGCACATGCACCCAGAGGGCCGAGGTCAAGTTTGGCAGCATTTTCTGGCTCGGCCGCCTGGCTACGTTATCGATCAGCACGGCCTGGCCGCCGGCTCTAACAAGCCTTCGTAAATGCCGAACCGCAGCGTCCAGGTCCGGTAGATGATGCAGCGTGGTCGAACTGAAGACCAGGTCGAAACCGTCAGGATCCGCAAAGTTCATCAGATCGGTGACTTGATAGCGAACGTTCTGAGGCGATCGACGCTCACGAGCGATCTCAATCAACGGCTCGCTGATATCGATAGCAACGACTTGATCAAATCGTTCAGCAAGGGCAATCGCATGGCGGCCGGATCCGCATCCGGCATCGAGTGCCCGGCTTCCGTGCACCGGCAGCTGCGTCAGGAGCCAGTCCTGCAAGGTTCCTGGGGCGAGGCGCGCGGACCGATCGTATTCCGCTGCAAATCCATCGAATGACTGTGGATCTGTCCAGAGCCTCACCGACTGCTTACGTTAGCCCGCGTCAGCGGCGTTCCGAAGATCAGACGCTTGCGTCCGTCGAGGATATCCTCGCGCTCAAGTTCCATCCCGAGCTTACGCGCAACCGCTTGAGAAGCGAGATTGTCCGAGCCGATGATGGAGATCAGGTGTGGTCGATAAAGAACATCTCGGCAATAGTCGCGGCACGCCCGCCCTGCTTCCGTCGCGAACCCTCGGCTCCAGAGGTCGCGCCGGATATGCCAACCGATCTCTAACTGGCGCTCGTCGGAGTAGCCCACGCGCTGCCAGGTAAGACCGCAGTCACCGATGCACTCCTGTAATTCCCTGACAACTACGGCCCAAAGGCCGTACCCGAAATCAGCGTAGTTCTTGAGATTCCATTGGATCCACTGGATAACTTGCTCGCGGGTGAAAGCCGCAGGGTAGTGGAGCATACCCACGGGATCACTGAGTAAAGCTTCCAGGGCCGGAGCATCGTCTGTTGTCATCTCCCGCAGGGTTAGTCGCGCCGTCTCCATCACACTCTTCACGTCCTGCTTACGCTAGTACCTCCTAGAAGTCAGGTCAGCGAACGCCGCGGGGCAGAAAGTACTGGGCCGTGAAGGACTCGAACCTTCGACCAACCGGTTATGAGCCGGCCGCTCTAACCACCTGAGCTAACGGCCCGCGACGTCGCTATTTTGCCGGTCGGCCGCGGCGGCAGGTCGAACGGTGCCACGGTCGGCCGGAAGATATCTTCGGGCATCCGGGTGATCGGCTCGCGGACCTTTACGGAAAACGGCAGCTGGCCGAGTACCTCTTTGATTTCCAGGCCGGGCGCGATTTCGATCAGCGCCAGGCCGTCTGGCTCGAGCCGGAAGACAGCGCGCTCGGTCACGTAAAGCACGTCCTGATGATTTCCGCGGGCCTGTTGCGCGCTAAACGTGAGTTGGTCCACGCGATCAACAAACTTTTCGTGGCTGCCCTCGAGCGTGAAGCAAAAACAAACGAGCCGGGCGCTCTGGGTAATGTCAATAAACCCGCCCGCGCCGA
>WNFC01000325.1_pt1 | contig 47985 bp, 31 predicted proteins | sample 5400541 | NCBI WGS metagenome assembly WNFC01 (sample SAMN13153342, study PRJNA577476) | soil metagenome | isolation source: 120 cm saprolite under Douglas fir tree site 2 hole 2 replicate 1 | place: USA:California | collected 2015-04-18 | reverse complement strand
CGTTGGGGGCGGGCCGACCCCGGATAAGCCGACGGTAACGCTCAGCGTCCCCGACCCGAATCACATCAACAGCTTTATGAATTTCCGCGTTGCGGATATTCAAGCGTGCTATGAATTATGGAAAAGTCGAGGAGCCGAGTTCATCACGAAGCCAATACCCAAGTACGGCGAGATTCGCTGCTACATTCGCGACCCTGACGGCTACATTATCGAGGTCGGACAGAGCACTACCCTCACGTACGGTTAGCGCTTGCCGGGGATAGGACGCCGACTCGCGCCTCATCGTGGCGCTTGTGCAAATCTATGCCTTGAACAGTCACTAGCTCTGACATTGAAAGGACTACCAGATGGACAGCACAAATGGACTGAAAGAGATCGCGCTTAGTGTGAACGTTTTTACGGCCCCGGGAAAGACTATGGTCGGCGAGCGGCCAAAGCCCTTCGGCGAACCCCTCGGCTTTGACCCGATCACGTCGACTTTAATCTTCGGCGAGTACGACGCGGTGCTGGTGGACGCAATGGGGACCGTGGCTGAGGCCGAGGCGCTCGCGGATTGGATCGCTCTGCACAACCGCAACTTGGAGACCATCTATATAACGCACGCCCATTTCGACCACTTCTACGGTCTGGGCATTCTGCTGGACCGTTTCCCGGGCGCTCGGGCAATAGCAACGCCCAAGACAGTGAACGCCATGCAAATGTCTTTCACTCCCACGGTGGAGCGGCTAGCCCGCCGTATGTTCCCTGGGCAAGTACCCACCAAATTGGTTCCACCTGAGCCTTATGAGCACGACACGTTCACTCTCGAGGGCCACGAATTGCGCATCATCGAGCAGGGCCGCACCGACAGTCCCGATTCAACTTCTCTCTACGCTCCATCGATCGGCCTGGTCGTTGCTGGCGACGTTGTGTACAACCAATGCCGCATGTACGTCGGCGACACCACCCCCGAGAGCCGAAAGAATTGGATCGCGGCGCTAGACCGGTTAGCCGCGCTGAACCCGACGATGGTTGTCGCCGGTCACAAAAAGCCTGGCGCGCCCGACTCTCCCTCGGCGATCCAAGACACCAAGCGTTACCTGCAGGACTTCGATCGGGTGCAGAAAACCGCGACATCCGACCAGGAGCTGTTCGATCAGATGACGGCGCTATATCCGGATTGGGTAGCCAATCAGTCGTGGTTGATGTTCGGATTCCCCGGGGCATAACTCACATCAACCGCGGTAGCCGGTCCTTGCGCACTTTGGAGGAAGCCGCGGACGATGAGCTAGCTCATATTCAGGAGAACAGAATTCGATTTCAAAAAGGAGAACAACAATGACAACTAAAGGAAAAGTCTTAGTGCTAGTATCGAGCGGTCATGGCTTGCCCTTGAAAGATGGCAAGGTTTATACCGGCGCAGGCTACTATCTCAACGAGCTTACGGTTCCGGTTCGCGCCCTGATGAACGAGGGCTACGAAATCACTTTCGCCAACCCCAAAGGCAACACGCCGCAAATGGATGTCCATTCAGCTGTAGCCAACTTCTTCGGTGGGGACGAGGCTAAGCTTCAGGACTATCTAAAATTCCGCGACACCCTGACTGGGCTCAAAAATCCAACTCGTATCTCGGATGTCATCGCATCGGGCCTGGATCAATATGACGCTGTTTTCGTCCCCGGCGGCCACGGCCCGATGATGGATCTTCTCGATGATCCCGACGCTGGCACCGTGATGAGACACTTTCATAAAACATCCAAGCCTACGGCAGTGCTCTGCCATGGCCCGATTTCACTTCTCTCGGCTCTTCCGAATTCGACGGAGGTGGTCGCCGCGCTGAGCGCGGGCGATGCCGCTGGAGCGCGGGCAAAGGCTCAAGGTTGGATCTATTCTGGATATAAGATGACTATTTTTTCGACAGCGGAAGAGCAGCAGCGGGAACCGCTTGAGATTGGTGGTAAGGTCCTCTTCTACCCGGACTTCGCCTTGAGTACGGCGGGCGCTGACGTAAGTGTGCTCGCTCCATGGACGAGCTATGTCGTTCAAGATCGCGAGGTGATCTCAGGTCAGAACCCGTTCTCTGATTACGCGCTTCTGAAACTTCTTCTACCGGCACTCAATGAGAAGAAGAAGGTGGTTTCAGCGGCATGAGAATCGGAGACGCCCAGAAAGAGCTAATTGAGAAAGGGACGACAGTCTTGGAGGGCGTAAATATCGATGAAAACTACGTTCGGCGGTTTTTCGCTGATGCCGCCTGAAAATCAGGCAAGTGTGGGCCACCCGCCGAGATGAGCACTGCTCGTCGGAGTTGGAGCGTCAATGAGCAGAACATATTGAATGGAGGAACCATTATGAGACGCTTCACATTCTTCTTGGTTGCAGTTGCAACAACGGCTGTCCTTGTCGCGCTAATTGCCCCCGCCCCCGGCCACGCGGATGGGCAATCCGCCCCCTACGTTACCGACATCCCTCAAGGGTATCGCGACTGGCAGTGGATCTCCTCGGCCCATGAAGCAGGCAACCTGAACAGTTTAGGTGCCGTCTTGGGCAACGATGTAGCGATCAAGGCCTTCCGGGCGGGGAAGCTTCCGTTCCCGGACGGCACGATCATTGCTGCTTTGCATTACCGTAACGTCCCGTCGGAGGAAAACAACAAAGTCTTTGGCCAGGCTCAATCTTTCGTTCCCGGCGCTCCCACGAACATTCAGTTTATGGTCAAGGACTCAACCAAATACGCCACAACCGGTGGCTGGGGGTTCGGTCACTTCGCGGACGGCAAACCTGGCGACGCGGCGTTTATGAAAAGCTGCTTCCCCTGCCACGAGAAGACCAAAGCGACCGACCTTGTCTTTACTCGTTATGCACCTTGATGTTGAAAACCAGAGCAGAAAGGAATGAGACGTTGGCACGAAGTAGCATGCCCGGCTGAGCTCAATGGCCTTGCTCGCATTATTTCAATTCTTCGGCCGGGTTAACGGAAAGGAACATTCCATGAAACATCCGACGCTCCATCGCACCAAACAAATCAATGGGCTGTCCATTTTCTGCCGAGAGGCTGGTCCGAAAGACGCCCCGACCATTCTCCTGCTGCACGGTTTGCCGTCTTCTTCGCGAATGTTCGAGCCGCTCTTCGCTCGCCTCTCCGACAGCTATCACCTGGTTGCTCCCGATTACCCCGGCTTCGGACACAGCGACTGGCCGGACCCGAAGACATTCGCGTACACGTTCGATCACTACGCCGAGATCATGAATCACTTCACTGAAGCGCTCGAGCTCTCTCGTTACACGCTCTACATGCAAGACTACGGTGGGCCGGTGGGCTTTCGCATGGTCCTGGCGCACCCGGAGCGCGTGGAAGCTCTCATTGTTCAAGACGCGGTCGCGCACAACGAAGGCCTGGGAGCGAATTGGAAGACGCGGCGGGCCTTTTGGACCGATCGCGCTCCGAACGAAAGTGCGCCGCGCACAAATTTGCTCTCGTTGGCGACGACACGTACCCGCCACGTCGGAAACGATCCGAATGTGGAACGCTACGACCCGGATCTCTGGACTGATGAATTTTATTTTCTCAATCAACCTGGCCAAGCCGAAATTCAAAGCGATTTGTTCTACGACTATCGAACCAATGTGGACGCCTACCCGAAATGGCAAGCCTGGATGCGCGAGAAGCAGCCGCGCCTGCTGGTGATTTGGGGCAAGTATGAAAGTTCATTCGACTCCGGCGAACCGGAGCGCTTCCGAAAGGATGTGCCGAAGGCCGAAATCCACGTTGTCGACGGTGGTCATTTCGCGTTGGACACAGCGGCAGATCAGATCGCCGCGTTGGTGCAAGGATTCGTAGGTTCTTCACGCGAGGGCTTCGCGGCGCGGCGGGCGGGATGAAGCCGCTTTGAGAGGGTGGGTGGAGCAGATTCTGGCATTGGGTACGAGCGTTTAAAACGAAAGGTTACTCATGTCGGGCAAGAAAACAGCAATCATCACCGGAGCATCGGGAGGTATTGGCGCGGGTTTAGTCGAAGGATTTCTGAACGAGGGTTATAACGTCGTCGCAACCTCTCGTCACGCCAATCGTGAATTAACCATCCCGGGCAGCCTGATTCTCCTCGAAGGCGATATCGGCAAGCAGCAAACTGCTGCGGATGCTGTCGAGGCAGCAATCAACAACTTCGGAACCATCGATGTTTTAGTGAATAACGCTGGCATCTTCCTAAACAAGGCTTTCACTGACTTCACTAGCGAGGACTTCGACGCCCTTGTCTCCACTAATCTGCTTGGATTCTTCTACATCACTCAGCGCACTGTAAAAGAGATGCTGAAACAAAAATCGGGATGCGTTGTGAGCATCACTGCGGCGCTTGCCGATCGGCCAATCGCCGGCGAAAACGGCTCCATTTCGATGATCACGAAGGGTGGCTTGAATTCAGCGACGCAGAATCTCGCAATCGAGTATGCAAAAGACGGCATCCGCTTCAATGCCGTAGCCCCCGGCGTTGTGGATACACCAATGCACCGAAACGATCCCAAAGACTCGACGTTGCAGCCGGCTATGAAAAAGGCGACGGTGAAAGATGTTGTCGATGCCGTTCTTTACCTGGTACAGGCAGGTCATGTGAGCGGAGAGATACTCCACGTAGATGGTGCCGCTCCGGCTCGTCGCTGGTAAAAAATAAGAGGACTCAAACTAGACGCTGGACTTCGACGAGGTACGCATGCCCCGATTGCTTTCAGTAAATGTCGGCCTTCCGCGCGACGTGACATGGAACGGCAAAACGGTCCGAACGTCAGTCTGGAAGTCTCCAATCACGGGACGGCGAATGGTGCGCAAGCTCGATATCGATGGCGATGCGCAAGCCGATCTCGCCGGTCATGGAGGGGAGCACCGCGCCGTATTCGTCTACCAGATGGATTCTTACCATTACTGGGAGCGCTTTTTGGGCCGCAGTGATTTTACTTTCGGCCAGTTCGGAGAAAACTTCACCGTCGAGGGACTTCCTGACAGCGAGGTGTGCATCGGCGATCGATACCGCATTGGTGATGCTGTATTTGAAGTAACGCAGCCGCGCGTAACATGCTACCGCGTCGGTATTCGCATGAATGAACCTCGGATGGCGGCGCTTCTCGTAGCACATCACAGACCAGGATTCTACTTTCGCGTGTTGCAGGAAGGAGAAGTTGGGGCGGGCGATGACATTGTAAAAATTACTGACGGTCCAGAGCGAATCAGTGTGGCCGACGTTGACGCCCTCCTATATTTGCCAGGACATTCCAGCGAGCAACTGCAACGAGCGCTACGGATTCCTGCACTTAGCAAGGGTTGGCAGAGTTCGTTCCAGGCAATGCTCCAACAAGACTTGAGCTCCACAACTACCGCGGGGAATCCGGGACTCGCCTATGAGGAACAAGCACCAGCATGGCCCGGCTTTCGACAGATGCGAGTCGCGCGTATCCATAAGGAAAGCGATAACGTAACTTCCTTCGTTCTAGCGCCGATCGATGGGCAGCCTCTTCCTCTCTTCCAGGCGGGTCAATTTGTTGTTGTGCGACTGCTCATCGATCCGGGCAAGCCGCCGGTTCTTCGCAGCTATTCATTGTCTGATCTGCCGGCAGCCGATCATGTCCGCATCAGCGTCAAAAGCGAATTGAACGGGATTGGAAGTTCATTTCTGTGCAACCGTACACAATTAGGCGATCTGTTCGATGTTAGTGCACCGCGAGGAAGCTTTACTCTGCGTCCCAGCCGGAATCCTGTGGTTCTGCTGAGCGCCGGAGTCGGCGCAACGCCCGTGATGTCGATGCTGCACACACTCGCCGCTGAAAGATCGCAACGAGAGATCTGGTGGATCTATGGAGCGCGCAATCGCGTCGAGCATCCATTTGCAGAAGAATCGCGTTCTCTACTGAAACAGCTCTCTCGCGGACGAGGATACATTGTGTACAGCAGGCCCGGAGCAATCGACCAAGTCGGGGCAGACTTCGATGCTCCCGGGCACATTGATATAGCTTTGCTAGAGAGAATTGGCGTGTCACAGGCCAGTGACTTCTATCTGTGTGGACCCCCTTCATTCTTGCAGAACATGCGCGATGGGCTGCAAAACTGGGGTGTGCTCGCCGGGAATGTGCACACGGAAATCTTCGGTTCTCTCGAGGCTATTACCCCTGGTATGGCACAGGTTGTTCATACTCCTCACCTGCCACAAGGGCCGCCCGGATCTGGCCCCCCAGTCTCATTCGCGCGTAGCGGGATTACCGCCGCTTGGGATCCGAAATTCGCAAGCTTACTTGAACTGGCGGAAGCGTGCGACGTCCCGGTCAGATGGTCGTGCAGGACTGGAGTCTGTCATACCTGTATGACTGGTCTGATTGGCGGATCAATTATTTATAACCCCGAACCGCTGGAGAGGCCCGCTCCCGGGAACGTGCTCGTATGCTGTTCTCAGCCAAACACGGGTGTCACTCTGGATCTTTGAGAGAAACGGGAGGAGTCCAACTATGCGTTCTGATATTGTGCCCGGAGGCGTTTTCCCCGATTACGAACTGCCCGATCACACGGACAAACTGCGCAAGCTCAGCGAGCTACAGGGTGAGGATCCGCTAATCCTCACGCTTGCGCGCGGCCACTATTGCCCAAAGGAGCACCAGCAGCATTTGGAACTCGCCGCGTTCTACCCGAAGATCGCAGTCGCGTACACTCAAATCGCCACGATCGCCACCGACGATCACCATACTCTTCAGGAATTCCGTGCGTCAGTCGGAGCCCAGTGGACCTTCCTTTCCGATCCCGATCGAACGATTCAGAAGGATCTCGACATCCAGGAGTACACCGACCCCGAGCATAATCCGATGATCCCGCATACGCTCGTGTTCAAGCCGGGCCTCGTGATTTACAGCATCTATAACGGCTACTGGTTCTGGGGCCGTCCATCGGTCGTCGATCTTTGGCACGACCTGCGCGCCGTGACGAGTGAAATCCGCCCAGACTGGGATCTGAGTACTCCTGGACTCCGCGAGGCATGGAATGCGGGTGAATTCTCGCGTTTCCACGGGTGGAACAAGCAGGCCAGTATGGAAGATGCCTCGATTGTACGGAAGAAATAGCACAGCCAGCAACTTCGATCTACGGTCTAGGCGACGAGTTCGATCCCGATAAATTGGAGGCGTATCCACCCGGCAGCGTCATCGTTCTGCCGGGCAATACGTCCCATTTCCACTGGGCGAAATCCAATGAGTACGCCACACAAGTGACGGCGATTGGTCCTCTTGGCCTTGATTACATCAGCGCGAAAGACGATCCGCGCAACAACAAATAACAGAAGGTCTGGGCGATTTCCGCGACAGTGCACAGGTCGAAATTCGGAATCTACGATGATCATTGCGAAGATTTAGACATTTCCGCTACGTATCCCTTTCAAACCAGGAGTGCTCGCGTCTTGCTGCCTCACCTTGAGCCCTTGGAGCAAGACCAGGTGCTTATTCCCTCTTTTCGTCCGAGGCCGCGGTACTAGAGGCGAACGCATTCGTTCGAGCGCAAGTGAGCTATCATGTAGTCGTTCTGACTGTTGCATCGTGCAGAACATGCGAGTTGATTCCGTGCGGGCAGCAAGGAGGAAACTCGTGAAGCTGTTTAAGAAGCCCAAGTCGAAGTTCTATTGGTATGACTTCACGGTGCGAGGCCGTCGCTACCGAGCGTCAACCCAGGCGACGAAGTCAGTTAGGGCACTGCAAATAGCGAGCCTGAAACTGGCTTCGGTAATGGAAAGAACCGATCCACTTCCAACCAAACCTGCTGTTCTCCAGGAGTTTGCTGACCGCTTTCTCGATTGGGTGAACGGTGGCAGACTCGAAGAGAAAACGAGGAAGTTTTACCGTAACGGCTGGCGGTTGCTGAAGTCGACATCTGTTGCGATGTTAAGGGTCGACCAGATTTCAGGTGATTGCGCCGAGCAATTGAAGTTTCCTGGCTCGGCCGCAAATGCCAACTGTGCTTTGCGAACATTGCGACGAATGCTGCACAAAGCGGAGGAGTGGAAGGCGATCGCCCATGCTCCGAAAATCAAAATGATGAAAGAGCATGGACGACACCTTCGGCTTGACGATGAAGCGGAAAAGAAACTGATAACGGGAGCTTTGGCTTGCAACTGGCGCCCGCGAACTCGTGAACTTTTCCGGGACATCGTCATCTTGATGCGCGACACAGGAATGAGGAACGAAAGAGAACTCTTCCGGATGCGTATCGAGAACCTGGATTGGCAAAACCGGGTGATCTTTGTGCCAGACAGCAAGACCGCAGAAGGACGACGACTTGTTCCCATGAGCGGGCGAGTCTTCGAGATTCTGCGGAACAGATGCGAGGCGAGACAGGAGGGCTGGGTATTTCTGTCAAAGCGCTCCGCGCCAGGGCACCTGAGATCAATTTGCAATCTCTTCCGAAAAGCGCGCAACAAAGCGGGCCTTCCGAAACAACTGGTTCTCTACTGTGCGCGACATGACTATGGTACGCGAGTTCTGATGCGAACCGGCAACCTTGCAGCGGTAATGAGAACGATGGGGCACCGCGACGTCAAGACCGCGATGCACTATCAGCACCCGGAACTGGAAATCGTGCGCGCTGCGCTCGATTACCGTCCGCCAACACCTGAAGCAGCGGTGTAGCAAATAGGATTACGACATTTTTGCGACACACCAAAAAACCACAATCTCGGCAAGTCATTGAACACTTGGCAAGTCGGAGAACACGGGATCTCTTGGCCGGCTAATCGGCCGTCAGTCATCCAATCTGGTCGATCCTTATTTCTTCATTGCACCAGAAATGTGCTGCTTGGATGTTGTCCGGATGATCGTCCCTCCACGCTCCTCCCATTCCTTTTGGATTCCTGTGTGTGATTTAAAGCATAAAGTTGCCGTTTGGCAGAATTATGGTTTAAATGATGTGTTTTCGGCAGACCTGCGTGACTGCTGGCCGTGTTCGCTTAGTTTGAGCGCGAGAGCCAGCGGGGGTATCTTGCAAGAGAGTATTCGCTCATGAGCAACCCGTCCACGGAGTACCACAAGATCTGGATTGAGCAGTGCGCCGCGACCGAAGACATCCGCGAGCGGTTCGGGACAAACAACGCGTTGGACTATTTGATCGGGGAAAAGCTCTTCACTTTCGTGATGGCATCGGAGCAGGACTCCGAGTTCGCCGCGCAGTTGCCGGCGTTCGTCGCCGCTATCCAGCGGCTGTTTTCCGCCGCGGAGATTCGTGCATATCTCGACCACCTGGAGCGCGCGAAGTTTCTGGCTCCGCCCGAGCCCGAGATCGAGGGTGGAGACGAAGAAGAACCTTGGCCGGCAAACCCCGTGTTGGGCGCAGCGGAGCTATTGAGGTTTTCGCGCATCCGGCAACTGCTACAGTCCTACTAAACGCTCCGCGAGAAAGCCGTGGCCAAGCCCAAGCGAAACCGCCTCCGCGAGGAACGAATCCACAATGAAGTCATCGTCGACGCCTATGGGCCGGAAGAGCAGGCTCTCGGCTGGTATTACTACCTGGACAACAAAATCAGTTTCCCTCTCTCGGCTCGCTGCATTGCAGCCAAGATGGTGTCGCCGCTCCGCAAGGGAGAAACCGTCGAAGCCCTCCGCCTGGCGCCCGAAGATGCGTGCGCCGGCGACATGCTGGTGTTGATTCGATGGCACGGCCGCAGTGTAGCGGTTCCCCTCTCGCAACTGGTTGCTATCGATGCGGATGAATCGACCATCGAGGCCATCGGCGACTGGCACTACTGGCTAGCCCAGGCTACTGTTTCTGAGTCAGGCAGCCCCGTTGGGGGTTACGCATGTGGGCGGCATCGAAGACGCATATGGCCAAACATCAGTCGAAATCGCAACCCACCTGGGCCGCAGTCAAAGCCAAGCTTGCCGCTTTTGACCGGGCAGCATTGCTGGAGTTGATTCACCATCTTTACGCCGCACGCAAAGACAACCAGGCGTTCCTTCATGCCCGTTTTGGTTTGGGCCAGGATGTGCTGGAGCCATACAAGAAAACCATCGATCGCTGGCTTTGGCCCGATGTGTTTCGGAACCAGGACACGTCCGTCTCCAGAGCCAAGCAGGCCATCTCCGATTACAAAAAGGCAGTGGGGGACCCCGAGGGACTCACCGAGCTGATGGTTTTCTATTGCGAGCAGGCCGCCGGGTTCTGTCGCGACATCTGCCAACAGGACGAAGGATATTTCGATGCGCTGGTGCGCATGTTCGAGCAAGCCCTCACGTCTGCAAATACGCTACCTGCCAACGGCCGGGACGGCCTGATCGCCCGGTTAGACCGTGTGCGGGAAATCAGTCATGCGTTTGGCTACGGCGTCGGCGATGACATGGATTTCCTCCTCACGAAGTACACGCGGCGCTCCGGCTGATGGGTTCGCGAACTCCCTCACGATCTACGCCGGAGCCGTCCGAAAGCACATCTTAAATCGTGGCGATCGATAGTCCCACTAGCCGTTGATTTCTACCTTGGTATGCCGAGTGCCTTATGCGCCTCACGAACTGCGAAGGTAATGGTCTTCCAGTCACGACGAGATTTCTCAGGAAGGCGCTCAAGGATTCTTTCTACTGAAGGGTACAAACCCCGGCTATGAAGTTCAGCAGCAATGTGGGGAATGCCACGCAGCAACAGTTCATGTCGATTCGCTGCCTCCGCTGAGAGGTGCCGGCGGTGCTGCTCCACGATCATTCGTGGCACGCCCGGGAAATGCTTGTTCATGAACGGCACCGTAATACGGAGGCGCCTACAGATAGCGCGCAGAGACGGTACCGGAATTTCTCCGAGCGCCACAGTCGCTTCCTTTTCCAGATCGGCTACGTGCTTTGCAACGGAGTCCTTGTATCGTGCCAGTAGCTGATCGCACAGAGTGGACTCATGCCTCCGTAGAACTGCTGTGTGCGGATACCCGAGACGGCGGCTCAAGTCCGTTAGGGTCGGAGTTGGCTGTTCGGCGAGAGCATTTCTTAAGACCCAGCGCATCCTTTCCAGACGGTCCTCCTTCGCCTCAGCGATCTTCTTGGTAATTGCGGTGCACAGCTCTGGAAAGTCTCGTTGGATGTATTTATCGTTCGGGAGTCCGAGGCTTGCGGCGATCTGATGAACTGATATCGATTCAGTCGAATTGAGAGACCGCTCCAGGAGTTCTTTGGCTCGAACCGCACTGGCCCTGGGTACTCCAAGTTTCTTCCACCGATGCCTGCCGCTCGACTGGCGATATCGGGCAGTGATTTTATAGCAGAGTGTCCGGTCGGCTTTATAAAGGCTGTCGGTAGTTGTGTAGCCCAGTCTGCGTGCGATATCTATCACGCTGAACGGCACGGCTGCATCAATCGCTGTCAGAAGGGCTCGCCGAATTTCGCTTCGTTGCCGGGATCGGGAAGCACGGTGCTTTCTACAGAGGGAAACAGCTTGCTTTGCAGCGGCAATGTCCGTTGACGTGGGTCCCGCTGAAGTGAAAAAACTCGAAAGCGGAACATTTAAGTATCGGGAGATTCGCAGTAGGTTTTCGAGCCTAGGAACTGCCGCACCAGCGAGCCAACTATGCAGCATCGGACCAGGGCACCGAGTGTACTCTGTGAAAGCTAGGACATTTCCGCCAGCGACTTCTTCAAGATACACGGTGAGGGTTCGACGAAGCGACTCCCGAGCAGCGATGGCGTCGACCAGAGGAAGCAGTGGCAGCAAACTCCCTACCTCGGTGCAGGTCCAGGTCTGGTTTTCTTCGGCTGGCGGCGGCTGGTCACGGTCGGCATGTGGCGAACCCAGCCAACCGCCACAGCGCTCGCAGTATCCCGGTCGCAAGAAAACGCTGAGTGGATTCAGGAATCGCCCACAGTGAGGACAATCGTGACTGAGCGGCCGCTGGTGCACCAGGCAATAGGATGACGTCTTGATTGCCCAGAGAAGTGGCTCGTAAACGGTTTGGCTGTTCAGTCGCCATTGTTCGTAACAGAGCGAGCACCACGCCCGGTGACGATGAAATAAATGATCAGGTAGCGCGCGGCGAAACGGAAGGAGAGTGAGATACCGCAGGTCATGCAGGCTCGTTGCCGCTTCCAGAGCATGAACCCACGTCATCGCTCGCTCTGTAACGCCGTTGATCGTATAGCTGCAAACTCGAAATCCATGTCCGCCGCGTCTGCCCGCTTTGGCCGCTGGAGGAATGACTGTGCCCTTGGGATTCGGAATATCTGAAAGCACCAAGCCCACAAGGTCTCCCACGCTTACTGAGTGCGCTTCGGCAAGTCGGGCAACATAGCCGCTCAGGCTTTCGACTAACTGAGTACCGACACCAACCGGCTCAAGCGCAAAGAGCTGGCTTCTCGGCGGAAGCGGATAGCTGGATAGTGTCCACGAATCAAACAGTGGCTGCACTTGCATTCATTTGTCCAATGACGTCACGTGTCGGAACTCGCTGTCCCGGTCTCCGGAGCCTGATCAGAGGGGCTGGCGGTGTCGGGCGTGCTCTCCCGGTTCCGCGGGTGCTCAAGCCCAGCTTCTCGCGAAACCGCGTTACTGCCATGGCGCTCACTTAGCTTGAGCTCGCCATCGGTAGTTTCCCTGTGCAGTTGTTCGCATTGGGCGAGGCATAATGCCTGCGATTCAACAACGGCTCTCATCAACTTGTGGCTACCCTTGCGAGACGCCACCGTGGCAGCCCGCACGAGCCATTCCTTCAAGATGCCGACGCAACCAAGGCTGCGCTCGTACAGGAACTCCCAGTCATGTACAAGGTGTGACGGCTCTTCAAACGGAAGTTCCTTCTCGAAGGATTGCACTACATTGATGAAGGTTTGGCGATCTTCCGAATCTTCGGCACGGTAGCGAGCAAGGTGAACGTCGATGCTTCGCCTGCTCAGTTGCCCATTCAGATTTCGGAAGGCGAGCAGGTCGTAAGTCCCAAATAAAACGTGTACGGTCTTGGTTTGGTTGGCGATTGACTTGATGACGTCCAGTTGATCGAGAAGGCGGCGACCTGAGGAAATCTTCCCGAGGTGCTGGGCCTCATCGATCATCACCGCCACGGGCCGGCGATAACGGATAGCCTGCTCCACGGCGTAACGGTACTCGGTACCAACCGCCCTGGATGTTGGCATGAAGCGCATAGTAGGACCGGCAAACGCCCCGTCCACTTGTCGATTCAGCTTACGGTCGATCAGAGGCTCGTCAAGTTGGTGGAGAAGACGCGTGTAATGGTCACGCCAGTTGAAACTCCCGGACTCCGGAGCCACCGCTTCGACACTGACGACTGGAATCCGCGTGAGGTCTTCGCGGAGTTCGCTCAAGAGTTCTGCAGCAATCAACTGCTCAATCTTCAATCGCAGAGTCGTCTTACCGACCCCAGTCGGTCCGAACACGAAAATGAGCGAATTCGGCTCAGCTCCCCGTATCGCGTTCATCAGTGTCTCTTTGGCTTCCACGAGGCGGGGATGTGCCACCGTGTAAGCACGAAAGCGGTCGAGACGCGATTCAGGACTATCCGGTTTTCCAGACAGGCCAGCCGTCATCAGAAGTCTCCGTAAATCGCGGTGGTCGCAGCTTGAGCGGGTACTGATATCAGCGGGGTTGCGCTCTCAGGCTCTGACTCCCGGCATGTCGCTTGCTCGCAGGCCGCAGGTGGAGTAAGGAAGGGAGCATTCTGTCGGATTGAGTTGCTTTCCCTGTCACGCAATCGCTGAAGGAGGCACTTCTCTTCCGCCTCGGCTGATTCGAGAAAATCCGCCAGTTTCCGAGCCGTCAGAGTGAATCGTTCTCGAGAGTGCAACTGGTTTCGGCGCCGTACCTCCTTCGAGGCCAACATTATTTCTTTCTCTGAGCGACCTTGCAGCATCACATAGTGCTCAGAATGGCATTCTGTCCAGCAATTCTTCACAAAAGCGTAGGCTGTGCCGATATCAAAAGGATCGTACCGGACCTCAACGTCGTGATTCTCGACGCTGGGATCGCGGAATGCCTCGGCCCAGTAGCGCACGCGGTTGACAATCACCCCGCGCCCAGGTACTACCTTCGCAGTTCCCCGTTGAGTTGTCGGAAGCGTAGCCATTAAGAACGTTTGATCATATGGGATGAATCTGTTCGCACGAGAGCCCGTGCTTTGCAAGCCCACGAAATATGCCTCTCGCGGGGTTTGCCCCAGGGCTGGGTGCTCGATGGTGTCGTAGATCTCGAATAGGAAAGATGATAGATAGTCATAAAGACAAACAAGGGTCCAAGCCGCCTGTCCCACAGGTTCGTTGCTCTTTGTGACCTGTCGGACGTTGCGCATGATCTGAGTGTTGCCCCGCAGATTGTGAATAAACTGGGTGTTTGTGGTGCCGAAGAGCCGCTCACAGACGGAGCCAAACCGGGCCATTGCGGGTGGCCGCGTTTTCTTGGTGCATTCATAGCGGGCTAGGAGTGTCTCGAAATATGTGCTTTCGAACTCGGGGCCGCCATCAACGACGATAGTCTGCGGCAGACGGCCATGGTGTCGAACACAGTCGCGCAGAATCATCATGCAGGATCGGTAGCTAGGTGCATCGAATGTGAGATAGAGCGCAAGACAACGCCGTGAAAAGGCATCAGTGAGAACCGTCATCCACGGTCGCCCAAGTGGACGGCTTGTATGGGAGCAAATGACTTCAAGGTCCAGCTGGGTGTGATCGATGTGTCCGATCTCGAAGGGGCGGTCTCCGTGGCGCGGCGTGGTTCGTTCCAACTCGAAGTAGAAAGCTGCGTGCGTGTAAGCGGCGCGTCGGCCTAGCCGCTTGAAGGTTTGTTCGAAGGCTGAACGCTTTCGCGTGGCAGCACAGAATGTAACGTAGCTCGGCGCGACGATGCCACGTTCGTGGCACTTTCGCTTCAGCTCTGCCCAGGAGGCAAGCTTTGTCTTTTGCCTGAGATTCTCGTAATCGCTCTCCACAAACTGGATGAGTAGATTCCGCGACTCGTTTGGCAAGCGGCTGGTACGGTTTCCACGCTTACTGGTCTTTGGTAGCAAGCCTACATATCCGTTGCCATACCGCTCTTTCGCAAGCTGGTACTGCGTTACCCAAAGACGCAGTGTCCTCGCCGGGATAGAATGCGGGGGTTTCTCCCCATAAGCGCTAACTTAAGGAACAGGTTTTAGTGTTCGTGGACCTATGCTTGGTGAATGCGTATTGTCGAAGAAAACTGGAAGGTGCTCACGTCGTTGTTTCCCGCAGGATGGCAGCAAATGGCGTGGCAGACGGGTGCGGTCGAGCGATTGCGTGGGTTTCCATCGCCTGACGTGCTGTTGCGTATGCTACTGCTGCATGTGGCGCGAGGTTACTCGCTGCGGGAGACGGTTGTGCGCGCTAAGCTGGCGAACTGGGCCGACATTTCGGATGTCGCCTTGCTCAAACGCTTGCGCAACAGCGAGGAGTGGCTGCGTTTGTTATGTATCGAATTGCTTCGCGAAAACATCGTGTACCGGCTCGAAGAAGCTATCAGTCGGAGGATTCGGATTGTGGATGGCACGATAGTCAAAGAGCCAGGCAAGACGGGGAGCCAATGGAGGATTCTGTACAGCATTAGACTGCCGAGTTTGGTGTGTGACTTTTTCGAGGTGACGGCCACGATTGGCGAAGGCAGCGGTGAGTCATTGAACCGTCTGCCTGTGGGTCCACACGAACTCATTCTCGCGGATGCCGGCTACTGCTCAGTCGCTGGGATTGAGTATGTTTGGCAACATGGGGCTGATGTGTTGGTTCGCGTCAACCCTCAGAGCTTCGTGGCGTACTCTGCATACGGCAGACGTATCTCCCTCCTTCCACGATTACGCACTTTGACCAAAGTGGGGCAGCTTGGCGAATGGCGGGTTGTCTTACATAGTCAAAGTGCGTCGTTTGCGGGCCGGCTGTGCGCGGTACGAAAGAGCGACTGCGCGATTCGACAGGCGCATCGGCGCTTGCAGCGCAAAGCGAGTAAGAAGCAAATGATCACTAGGCCGGGAACATTCGAATTTGCCAAGTACGTGATCGTGTTTACGACCCGCTCCAGCGGTTCGACGGCGGACGTTCTGAGATCTTACCGTATGCGTTGGCAAATCGAGCTGGTATTTAAGCGACTGAAGAGCCTCGCCCAACTGGGGCACGTGCCCAAGCATGACGACCGCAGTTCCCGCGCTTGGCTTTATGGGAAATTGCTTGTCACGCTCCTGGCACAGAAGTTGATCCGCATCGGGCGCGATATTTCCCCCTCGGGCTACCCACTCTCGGATCGGGGGACCGTGTAGTCCGACGCGTGAATTCAGTTTCGCGCTTCACCAGATCCAGCAAGCTATCGAACCGCGCCTCTCCTTGCAGCAAAGACTCTGTTCGTGGAATCAGATTGCACAAGCTCTTGCGGAAAAGTCGCGCAACCGACTACTTCAATTGGCGAAATGGCATGCCTCGTGAACATTTGCTCCAAGACCGACCGATCGGAACGTGCTGCCTGTCAGAAGTCGTGGGCCTGTCCTCGCCCGTAACTTCAGAGTTGCCCGTCACCGGGGGCAAAAGTAAAGAACTCTACTTCGGAGCCGGCCATAAAGAAGGTCATGTGTGGCTCGAATGCGGCCTGGCTGAACTTTCCTCCACCTGGCCTGCAAACGGAACTTCCGCCGGTACGTCAACGTATGTAGGCACATCTCCGGGGAGAAATCCCGCCGCTGTCTCGCCAAGAGGATCGTCCATGGATGCTTTAGGGAAAAATCTTAAATTTGCCATCCGGCACTTGAGCCGCAATCCCGGTTTTACCGTGACGGTGATTCTTACGCTGGCACTTTCCATCGGCGCGAACACCGCGATTTTTTCCATAGTGAACGTGCTCATGCTAAAGAGCCTACCTTACCCGCATCCCGAGCGGATGGGCACGATTTACACGCGGGTCACCGGCTCCAGCGCTTCTGACGAGCGGCACGGCTTGAATGGTGAGCAATGGGAATTGCTGCGCGACAATGTCCCCTCCCTGATCTCGGCTGTTTCGAGTCGAGGACCTTCGGGCGTCAATCTCCGAGCGGGATCCCACGTGCAGTATCTTCACGCGGGACGTATTTCGGCGCACTACCTGGATGTGCTGGGCGTCCATCCCGTTGCCGGGCGCAATTTCTCGGACGTAGAGGATCGTCCTCACGGGCCAAAGGCCGCCATCCTGAGTTACAGCTTATGGCGAAATAGCTTCGGCTCTGATCAAAATATTCTGGGGCAGGCGATTCTTCTGAAAGGCGAGCCGTACACCGTTATTGGAGTGCTCCCTGAGAGCGCGACTACTCCCTTGAACGCCGACCTGTATACGGCGATTCAGCCCAGTCGCGAGGGCGAAGGAGGAGGAACGAACTTTGCCGTCATCACCCGGCTCCGCGATGGCGCGACCTGGCAGCAGGCGAATGCCGAGATCAACCGCGCTTGGTCCCTCCGTGCCAACCGCTATGAATTGATTGACAACCCCGGCGCGCAGGTGACCTACTATTCAGTGCCGCTGCAAAAGGGCGAGACGGCTCAGGTACGTCCGCAGGTTTTGGCGCTGATGTTGGCGGCGGGATTCATCCTGCTGATCGCCGGTGCCAATCTTGCCGGTCTGACTCTGGTACGCGTGCTACGGCGTACACCTGAAGTCGCAACCCGACTGGCGCTAGGCGCCTCGCGCTGGCAGATTCAAAAGCAACTCTGGATCGAAAATCTCTTGCTGGCATTTGTGGGTGGAATGGCTGGCGTGGCAGTAGGTTTCGTCGGATTACGTGGGTTACTGGTGCTTCTGCCCGAGCACCTTCTGCCTGTAGCCAGCGTACCCCTCGATAGCCGCGTATTGGCATTTACACTTCTCATCTCACTGCTGACGAGCGTGCTCTTTGGCATGCTTCCTAGGTTTGCAACGCGAAAGCTCGATCTGCGCTCCGCCATCGCTAGTCGTGCCGTAACCGGCAGCGACCGTTTACGCCTGCGGCAAGCGTTGATTGTGAGTGAGATTGCCCTCACCGTAGTGTTGCTAGCCGCTTCGGGCCTGCTGATTCGTACCCTAATCCACTTGGAGACGATGCCGCCAGGCTTCAATCCCAACGGAGTAATGGCAGCCAAGGCCTCGCTCGACGACGTCCGCTTCCACGACCCCGGTGCCTTCAGAAAGCTATTGGACGAAAGCACGGCCGCCATGCGGCAGATTTCGGGCGTGCAGAATGTCGCAGTCGGATTGAGCCTGCCTTACGAGGCCACTCTGAACGACGGTGTCATCCTCAGCGACGGCAAAGAAACGGGGCAGCGGGACGGGACGGATGTCGTTTACGTCACGCCCGGATATTTTGGCACATTACAGATACCTCTGCTTGCGGGTCGCGTATTTACCGATGCCGATGGCCCAAATACGCAGCACGTGGCCGTGGTGAACCAAGCCTTCGCCCGCAAGTTCTACGGCGGAGCGAATCCCGTCGGCCGCCATATCAACAAAGACACGATGATCGTGGGCGAAGTAGCAGACGTGTCTGTCTCTTCTGGTTTGTACGAGGGCGCTCCACTCATGAGCGAGCAGGCGATGTACATTCCGGCCGCGCAAGTTAATGCGCAGTACCTCTCGTTGGTGCATGTGTGGTTTCAACCGGACTGGGTTGTCCGCACGGCAGGCCCCATGGAGGGATTGACGGCGCAGATGCAACGTGCGCTGGCGAGTGCCGATCCCAGCCTACCGTTCTCGGGCTTCTACAGTATGAGCGACTTGCTGGTGAAGATCCTTGCGACACAGCGTGTTGAAGTGGCGCTCCTGAGCGCGATGGCGGCTTTGGCGCTGCTGCTGAGTGTTGTCGGAATCTTCGCACTGGTAGCAAATATCGTGGCGCTGAAAACGCGCGAAATCGGCATCCGCATCGCTCTGGGCTCCTCCATTCGTCAAGCCATGGTCCATATCGGAGCGCCGGGAGTACGAGCGTCAGCACTAGGAATCATCCTGGGTTTGATCTTATGCGCAGGAGCATTGCGGGCTATGCACAGTGTGCTTTATGGAGTCGGCGTCTATGACATGCCCACAATCCTAACTGTCGTATTGACGCTCGCATCTGTAACGCTTATTGCTACCATTGTGCCAACAGTGCGAATTGCGGGAATCGATCCTGCAAAGACGTTGCGAGATGAATAGGACAACGACGCTGCCTATTGACGCAGCTTATTATGAGCACTAGTCCAACTGGATCACTTACCCCAACACGACGACCACAGTTCTCGGGCCTGGATGCTGGGAAAATTGCTGGTCGCTTGTGAACTCGCGCCACCTGCTCGTGGAATGGGATCGCACGAGCAGCTCGCGGAAATCCCAGAATGCGGTTGCCAGAGCCTCAGATGCCCAGTCCTCAGGGAGACTTAACCTTGCGCTACCTTTTATTGGGAATCCCGCAAGGATGATCCTTTCCGTAATTGCAAACGAGGATGAAGATGTCTGGTTCGCGGCTCTAAACGAAACCTGCCAGCGCTGATCAGTGCTGTTCGGTCATGGACACCATCGTTCGGGAATGGACACTCTAAGCTGCCGCGGTGCTTTTCACGCGTAGGGTATCTGCCGTGTTTCTCAACATTTGGCAGTCTTGGAAGGTGGCGCACCGGTTGCTCACAGACGAAGCAATGGACATCGCTCGGCCTGAATTCAAGATCGAGAAGCGCCGTCGCCAGATCATTCTTTTCGGGGTAGGAGCCGTGCTGGTCGCGGCGGTGTCGATTGGGGTGATGAGGCTGAAACCGGCAGCTCCCTCCGTCGAGCGCGGTACTGTGTGGACCGACGTCGTGAAACGAGGATCCATGCTGCGGCAGGTCCGGGGACCGGGATCACTGATGCCGGTGCAGGAAGCGGTTCGTCAGATTCCGGCCGAAACCGAGGCGACGGTAGTGCGCATTCGCGTGCTGCCGGGCACCCAGGTGCAGGCTGACACCATTCTGCTCGAGATGAGCAATTCGCAGGTCGAGCAAGCGGCGATTGATGCGCAGCTTCAACTGAAGGCGGCCGAAGCGGAATATCAAAGCCTGCGCGTTCGGCTCGACAGCGACCTCATGACTCAGAAGGCCGGTGCCGCGACCGTGAACGCTGACTACAGTCAGGCGCAACGACAGGCCGACACAGACAAAGCGCTTTACGAGCTCGGCGTTATTTCAGGTCTGGCCTACAAGTCGTCCAAGGGCAAAGCCGACGAACTCACCACCAGGAATGATCTCGAAGGGCAAAGACTGGCGATCAACAAGAAAGCCATCGAGACTCAGCTCGCGCAGGAGCAGGCGAAGGTAGACCAGGCGCGCACTCTGGCCGCACTTAAGCAAAAGCAACTCGATGCGCTCAGGGTTCGAGCCGGCATCACCGGGGTGTTGGTCGATCTCCCGATGCAGGTAGGCCAGCACGTTCAACCCGGAACCATGCTGGCCAAAGTGGTGCAGCCAGAACATCTGATGGCCGCACTGAAGATCGCGGAAACGCAAGCGCGCGATGTGCAATTTGGCGAGCCCGCATCAATCGACACGCACAACGGCGTCATCAGCGGCACGGTGATGCGGGTCGACCCGGCGGTACAAAACGGAACCGTGACCGTGGACGTCAAACTAACAGGCGAACTGCCAAGAGGAGCCCGGCCCGATCTCAGCGTCGACGGAACCATCGACTTGGAGCGGCTGGACAATGTGCTTTATGTGGGGCGGCCTGCATTCGGGCAGGAAAACAGTACTATCAGCCTGTTCAAGCTGGACGCGGACGGCAAAGAGGCCATGCGCGTCCCGGTCAAGGTGGGACGCGAATCGGTGAATTCGATTCAGATTTTTGAGGGACTTCACGAAAGCGACACGGTGATTCTTTCCGACATGTCGCGCTGGGACAAAACGGATCGCATCCGGCTGGAGTAAGAAATCTACATCACAAGTTCGAGGCAAAAATTATGACGGAAGCGGGGCAGCCACTGATCCAGATTCAGGATCTGACCAAAGTTTTTTATACCGATGAGATCGAAACCCACGCGCTCTCCGGAGTGCATCTCTCCATAAATAACGGAGAGTACGTGGCAATGTCAGGCCCTTCGGGGTGCGGCAAGTCGACGCTGCTTTCGATCATCGGCCTGCTGGATACGCCCACCGAGGGAAAGTACTCGCTGAATGGGAAGACAGTCGAGAATCTCGACTTTGCCGAACGCTCGCGGATTCGCAATCAAGAGATCGGGTTCATCTTCCAGAGCTTCAACCTGATCGGCGACCTGACCGTGTATGAAAACGTCGAACTGCCGCTCACCTACCGGCAGAGAATGCCTGCTCCCGACCGCAAGAAGCGGGTGATGGAGGCGCTGGAACGTGTGGGCATGGCACATCGCATTCGGCACTATCCATCGCAGCTTTCTGGCGGCCAACAGCAGCGTGTCGCCGTGGCGCGCGCGCTGGGCGGAAAGCCGTCCATTTTGCTGGCGGATGAACCTACCGGCAATCTAGATTCACGCAACGGCGAGGCGGTTATGGAGCTGCTGCAGAACCTGCATCGCGAGGGAGCGACGATTTGCATGGTCACACACGACCCGCGCTTCGCCAAGCATGCGCAACGCGAAGTGCATCTGTTCGACGGCAAGGTCGTGGCTGACGAAGAGCTGAAAAAACTGATGGCGGATGTGCATGCATGAGCGGCTTGATCCATGACCTACGTTACGCATTGCGGCAACTGCGCAAGAATCCAGGGTTCACCGCAGTCGCTGTGGTGACGCTGGCACTGGGAATCGGAGCGAATACAGCCATTTTCTCTGTGGTCGACGCGATCTTTCTTCGCCCCCTCCCATTTTCAAACTCGAAGAGGATTTATGTGGTCTCGAAGGCAGGTACCCAAATCGGTGGCTTTTCGATCTCCTTTCCGATTTTCCTAGCATGGCAGCACCAGAAGGATATGTTTGAGCACCTCGCTCTGCTTCGGTGGAACGGCGATTCCAATCTCGCGGGCGCGGGAGGCACGGATCGAATCCCGAGCGTCGGCGTCTCGACAGAATTGTTCTCCGCGCTCGGTGTTCGCCCGGCCCTCGGCCGTGACTTTCTGCCGCAAGAGGGTGAGCCAGGTGGCAGACCTGTGGCCCTTTTGAGCGACGGCTTCTGGCGCGGCCGTTTTGGGGCGGACAATAACGTCTTGGGGCGAGCCATTACTCTCAACGGCGAGTCTTACACGGTCGTGGGCGTTCTTCCGCACGGATTCGAAATCCCAATACCCGGAATGCGGGGGGCCGAAGTCTGGCTGCCGATCCAAGTTCCTTTCACAAGTGATGACCCGAGCTATGGAGCACTGCTTTGCGTAGGTCTCCTGAAGGCCAATGTGACAGTTGCGCAGACGGAGGCGGCGCTTACGTCGCCCTTGGCCCAACTGCAGGCAGAGTTCCCCAATATGTTCGCTGCGGGCGAGCGGGCTCACCTTCAGCCTCTTCGCAGTTTCCTGGCGGAGGGGGCAGGTACTGCTCCGTTGCTCCTATTTGGTGCCGTGGCAGTGGTGCTCCTGATCGCATGCATGAACGTGGCTAATCTAACGTTGGCTCGCTCGACCGCACGGCAGCGAGAAATTGCTATTCGCACTGTGATCGGTGCGGGCCGCACACGACTCGTGCGGCAGCTCTTAACGGAGAGTCTGCTGCTGGCGATTCTCGGTGGAACGCTTGGTGTTTTGGCATGTTATGCCAGCTTTGATCTCATTCGCGCGCTTGTACCCGCGAATATCCCGCACGTCGGTGAGTTTCTGATCGATGGGCAGGTCCTTCTATTCTCACTTCTGCTGAGCATGGTTACCGGGGTTCTCTTCGGCCTAATGCCCGCGCTTGGAGCCTCTCGTGCGGACCTTTATTTGGCGATGAAAGTGACCAGCCCTCAAAGCTGTTCAGGTGGCGATGGACGTCTGCGCCGGGTGCTCGCTGTCGGCGAAGTGGCGATGTCGCTCATGCTTCTGTTGGGCGCAGCGCTTTCCCTCGAAAGTCTCGCCCGTCTGTTGCGCGTCCAGCCAGGCTTTGATCCGTCCAATTCGGTCACATTTAAGGCCTCGCTGTCCTCCAACAAATATGACACGCCCGCGAAAAGGACGGAATTCTTCGACCGGGCCATTGCAGGCTTTCAGACCCTGCCGGGCGTCGAGCAAGCAGCGCTGGTAAACGTTCTACCGCTCGAAGGCGGTCCCGACCTGTTATTCAGTATTGAAGGTGGTTCGCGGGCGGCCGGTGAAGCTCTCGACGCCAATTATCGCGTCGCCAGTCCGGAGTATTTCCGGACGCTGCGCATCCCATTGAAGCGGGGCCACTCATTTTTCGCATCCGATAATTCCAGCACAGAACCCGTTGTGATCATTAATCAGACGATGGCAACTATGTTCTGGTCAGGCAAAGATCCGATCGGCGAACGCATTTGGATCGGCAAGCCAATGGGACCAGCGTGGACGGAGCCTGCCCCGCGGAAAATCGCCGGGATTGTAGGTGACATCCGCGAAGCAACTTTGGCTAGCCCACCTGAGCCGACGATGTACATCCCGTACGCACAGGCTCCCCAGACCGACGAAGCGTACTTCGTGGTTCGAGCACAGCGTGTTTCGCTCATCCCAATTAACGCATTTCGCAGTGCTTTGCAGGCCATTGATCGTGATGTCGCCGTAACTGAATTTAAGACTATGGAAGAGGTCGTCTCCCAGTCGCTTACCGATTGGCGCTTTCATGCGATTTTGCTCGGTGCTTTTGGCGGTTTGGCTTTGTTCCTCGCGGCGATAGGCGTTTACGGCGTGATCTCGTACTCGGTAGCGCAGCGAACCCATGAAATTGGGATTCGCTTAGCCTTAGGAGCGCGGCGGGACGACGTGCTGCGACTTGTAATCAGGCAAGGAGTAAAGCTCGCTTTCGTTGGCATCGCCGTTGGTATTGCAGCAGCTCTCGCCTGGACCCGCTTGATTGCCAGCTTGCTCTATGGTGTCACTGCCAATGATCCCGTGACGTTTGCTGGCGTGGCAATTCTCTTGACCTTCGTGGCAGTGGCCGCATGCTATATCCCCGCGCGGCGCGCGGCCAAGGTCGATCCCATGGTGGCTCTGAGATACGAGTAAGACGATGAGATCAACATGAGCGGATTGGTCCAAGATCTCCGTTACGCATTGCGGCAACTGCGCAAGAACTCCGTGTTCACCATCGTTGTCGTGATCACTCTGGGTCTGGGCATTGGTGCGAACACCGCGATCTTCTCAGTCGTTCATACGGTCCTGCTGGCACCGTTACCGTATCGAGACGTCGATCGCCTGACTATGATTTGGGGAAGGAATCCGTCCCGCGGCGACCAACAGTTTCCCATTTCTGCTGGCGACTTCACTGATTGGAAGCAAAAGAATGATGCCTTCGAAGACATCGCCGCCTCCTATGACAACGAAGTCACGCTCACCGGTGTGGCAGAGCCGAAACTGGTCCTTGGCTACGCGATTACCCCCAACTACTTCCATATCCTCGATGTGGCGCCGAAAATCGGTCGCACTTTCACTGACGAAGAGGCGAGGTTGGGGGCTAACGTAGTCGTGCTGAGCGATAAGATGTGGCGTACCACATTCCACGAAGATCCACTAATTCTCGGTAAATCCATCACGCTCGATGCCAAATCTTACAGCGTCATTGGGGTGATGCCGCCTGCCTTCAACTATCCGCCTCGGACCGAGCTCTGGATGCCGCTCTCGATCGCACCCACAATCTCAGGGGATTATGAGCATCGTTACATTCGCGTAATTGGCCGGCTGAAGCCGCGCATTTCGCTGGAAGAAGCACAGCTCCGGATGAACGTCCTCGAACGTCAGATTGCTGCCCAACACCCCGAAACCGATGCGGGCGACGAGACGTGGGTCGAGCCCGTACGACATCAGCTGGTTGGCGACATACGCACACCGCTGCTCGCGCTGTCAGGAGCAGTCGCGCTTGTACTCTTTATTGCTTGCGTGAACATCGCCAGTCTGTTGCTCGCACGCTCAGCGGGTCGGCAAATGGAGGTTTCAGTAAGGGTGGCAGTTGGCGCGAGCCGTCTTCGCCTCCTACAACAATTCTTAAGCGAGAGCCTTCTGCTTTCGTTGCTTGGGGGTGCACTAGGAGTAGTTCTCGCGTTCTGGTGCACGCGTTTCCTGCTCGCTATTTTTCCCAACAATCTCGCCAATTTGAGCATTCCGAGAGTGGAAGCGATTCCAATCAACGCGCCGGTCCTTTGGTTCGCCTTGGGAATCACTATCCTCACAGGGTTACTCTTCGGTTTAATACCTGCCCTGCAGTCGGCAGCCGTTAATGGGAATGACGCGCTCAAGGAATCCGGACGCGGCCTGACATCCACTTCGAAGTCGGCGCGCGCGCGCCGTGTCCTTGTGACAGCGGAAGTTGCTCTCTCTTTGTTGTTGCTGACAGGAGCAGGCCTGATGGTCGAGAGCTTTCGACGGGTTTATCGCGTTGATCTCGGATTTCATCCGGAGAACGTACTCGGGCTCGAAGTTTTCCTTCCGCCCAACCGGTACCCGGAAGACCAGCCGCAAAAGCGAACCAGCTTCACCGACAATGTTCTGGATCGGCTTAGTAAGCTGCCCGGCGTCCAATCTGCTGCCGCCACAAATTACCTGCCGCTGACTGGATTTTGGGGATCAACGGACTTTCTGATAGAAGGCCAACCGGTCCGCAAGGACCAGCCGAAGCCGAACGCCGACGCTCGTCTGGTGACGCCCGGCTATTTCTCGACGATGGGAATTGCGCTGCTCCGCGGGCGTAACTTCACGGATTCGGACCGCTCCGGCTCCGAAAATGTGGCTGTTGTCAATTTGACTTTGGCACACCGTTACTTCGGTAGTGAAGATCCTGTCGGTAAAGTTGTTGAGCTCGGAGATCTTGGACAGACGAAGCGATGGCGGATCGTCGGACTCGTCTCTGACGTGAAGGCCTTCGGCCCCGAAGAAGCCGCGCATGCGGACCTCTATCGTCCTCTGGCGCAGCTACCGTTTCCTCTTCTCGCTTTTGCGGTGCGCACGACCAGCGACCCCGCTGCGTTGCTTAAGCCTGCTGAGCAAGTCATATGGGACATCGATAAAGATCAGCCCATCTTCGACGCAATGCCAATGACACTGCTCGCCGCCCAGTCGGTTACGTTACGGCGCGTCAGCACAATTTTGGCAGCAAGCTTTGCGATTTTGGCGCTGGTGCTTGTCGCGGTGGGGGTGTACGGAGTGATGGCTTACTCGGTAGCGCAACGCACTCATGAGATCGGACTCCGGATGGCTTTAGGCGCCCGGTACCTCGACGTGCTGCGACTTGTCATAGTGCAAGCGATGCGGCTGGTGCTGGTCGGAGAAGTCGCCGGTTTCGTAGCGGCACTGGTGTTGACGCGCGCCGTGTCGGGCCTGCTGTACGGCGTCAATCCGAGTGATCCGTGGACCGTCGTCGCGGCCATCGCTCTTCTAACTGTGGTTGCGCTCGCTGCCTGCTACGTGCCGGCGCATCGCGCGGCGCGGATCGACCCAATGGTCGCATTGCGCTACGAGTAGGAGCTTGTAATGAGTGGAACATTTCAGCATTTCCGCTACGCTCTGCGCCAACTGCGCAAGAGTCCCGGTTTTACGGCTGTTGCAGTGGTCACGTTGGCCCTCGGCATCGGCGCCACCACCACCATCTACACCGTGCTGTACGCCACTGTCCTGGCGCCCATGCCGTATCCGAATGCCGAGCAACTGGTGATGGTGTGGTCCAAATTGGACGTGGGACGCAATCCGGTGTCGGCCGCAGATTTTCTCGACTGGAAGCGGCAGAACACTGTGTTTCAGGATCTCAATGCTTGGAACGACGGCATGTTTAACCTGGCCACTTCGGATCGACCCGAGCATGTTCCCGGTCAGCTGACCACTCCCGGCTGGTACCGAATGCAGGGGTTTGGCTTTTCGCTGGGACGCGACTTCCTGCCGGAAGAGGGCGAGCCAGGGAAAGATCGCGTCGTCATACTGGCTCACAGTCTGTGGCAACGGCTGGGCGCAAACAGCAGCATCATCGGCCAGCAGGTTCGTATCAATAGCGAGCCTTACACGGTAGTGGGCGTGTTGGCGCCTGGCCTGGGAGACCGGCTGACTGTGGAACTCGCGGTACCGCTGGCTTTCAAACCGGAGCAACTCGATCACAGCTTTCGTTCATTAACCGTGCTTGGTCGCATGAAACCGGGAGTGTCCATGGCACAAGCCCAGGCTGACATGGAGGTGGTCGCGCGCCGCCTCGGCGAGGATCATCCGGACTCGAACAAGAATTGGGGAGTGAGCGTCGAACCTCTGCGCAGTGACTTCCTGCCGCCCGTGACCCTGAAAGCTCTTTGGCTGTTGATGGGTGCAGTCGGCTTTGTGCTGTTAATCGCGTGCGTCAACGTCGCCAATCTGCTGTTGGCCCGAGGCACAACGCGCCAGAAAGAAATTGCCGTACGAGCTTCGTTGGGCGCGAGCCGATGGGAATTGTTGGTTCAGTTTCTGGTTGAAAGTCTAGCTTTAGCGAGTATTGGAGGCATCTTCGGTGTTGGTTTGGCAGAGGCGCTGGTTAAGGGGGTAATGGCGATCATGCCGCCCTTCATAGTGACAACAGAGGCGGATATCCGAGTGAGTCTGCCAGTCCTTCTGTTTACGTTGGCAACAACCGTGGTGGCGGCCGTCGGATTCGGCTGTGCCCCGGCCTGGCAGGCAGTGGGCGTCGTTCCGAGTGATGCATTGAAGGAAGGAGGCCGCGCCGGAACCAGCGCCGCTACCCGCTCTTTGCGGAGGGCGCCGGTCGTGACGGAATTTGCGCTGGCGCTCACGCTGCTTTGCGGGGCAGGGTTAGCAATCCATAGTTTCTTGAACCTAAGGAACGTAGACCTCGGCGTTCGCAGTGATCACATCCTGACCTTCACGCTTCCTGTACCGCGGGTTCGGCTCACGCAGCCGGAGCAGATTGTTGCGTTTTACCGCCGGCTCCTGGAAAAGCTGGAATCCATTCCAGGCGTATCGCGTGCCGAAGCGGCAACTGCCACGCCGGTGCGAGGCAGATGGTTCGGCATGGCTTTCACGATTGTCGGCAAGCCGCCCGTGGATCGCACGTTGCGGCCCGATGCTGGATTTCAAATGGTAACACCAGGATACTTTGACACTTTTGGCATTCGCGTCGTCCGGGGTCGCAGCTTCACCGAGCAAGACACGACTGAAAATGTCAGGGTGGCAATGGTCAACGAGGATTTTGTCAGGCGTTACTTGTCGGGCGTGGATCCGCTTACCCAGCGCATTGCCGTCGATCAACTTATCCCGGGCGTCGCTCGGAATGGGCCCCCGGTCATATGGCAAATCGTGGGCGTCTTCCATAACGTGCGAACCGGCGACCTTCGCGAGGACTTCCCCGAGATTGATGTCCCCTTTTGGCAGTCTCCCTGGCCCCAAAGCCGGCATGGCGGTTCGCACTTCTGGCGATCCGGACGCGATCACCAAGAGCGTTGCCGAAGTTGTCAAGTCCATGGACCCCGACTTGCCTCTCGCCCAAGTCCGGACCACGGAGCAGATCGTGGTTGAATCGCGTGCCTATGATCGCTTCGAGACCGTGCTGTATGGCGGCTTTGCAGGGTTGGCGCTTCTGCTGGCAGCGGTCGGAATTTACGGGGTCATGGCGTTCGCAGTGGCTCAGCGAACTCACGAGATCGGATTACGCATAGCCTTGGGTGCCGGGCGTGACGCGGTGTTCAGCCTGATTTTGAAGGAAGGCGGGGTTTTGGCTCTGGCTGGATCGGTACTGGGATTGGCCGGCGCCTGTCTGGTTGGCCGCACGATGAGAGGCATGTTGTACGGCGTAGGGACGTTTGATCTCACCGCATTTGGGACGGTCGTGGTCGTGCTGCTAGCGTCCGCAATCCTGGCGTGTTTCGTCCCCGCGCGCCGCGCAGCCAACGTAGATCCCATGGTGGCTTTGCGCTACGAATAGGAGCTTCGAATGAAGGGAATGTTTCACGATCTACGCTATGCAGTTCGCCAACTTCGGAAGAGTCCCGGCTTCACCGTCGTTGGTGTGCTTACTCTCGCGCTTGGCATCGGGGCGAACACGGCTATTTTCAGCATGGTTGATAGCTTGTTTCTTCGCCCGCTTCCGGTGCACAGCCCTTCTGAGCTCACGTTTGTGGCGTTTTCTCCCGGGGCCAGCAACTTCGATCCCTCATTTTCCGTGGCTGAATTCCACGAAATCAGCGAGCGGACCCATCAAGTCTTTTCGGAAATGGCGAGCATAATTTTTGGCGGGGACGCCGGTCCCTCCGGTCGGCCTGACGGTTTGACCGTGGACAAGAGTACAAAACCTGTTCAGCCGGTTTTTGTCAGCGGAAACTTCTTCCAACTACTCGGGATTCATCCATATCTCGGCCGCTTTATTCTGCCTTCTGAAGGCAACATGCCGGGCGCCGACCCAGTCGTCGTTCTGAGCTATCGATACTGGAAGACGCGCTTCAACAGTGATCCGGACATTCTCAACAAGCCCGCAATGGTTGACGGGCGCGCGGTCACAATCGTTGGCATTGCGCCTGAAGGTTTTCTCGGGATTACACCGATCATTGACATGGAAGCGTATCTTCCGCTGGGCATGGAGATGCTCGAGCGAGGAGGCGATGCCGGCCTTCTGACTGACCCGCGTAGACGTCACCTCCTGATCGTGGGCCGCTTGCTGCCGGGCACGAGTATCGAACGCGCAAACGCCTCTCTGGCAATAGTTGGGAAAAACCTCATCAAAGCATATCCGCGTACGGGAGTTGGTGATGCGCCGCTCCAGGCTCGGGAACTGAAGCCGCCAGGAATTCTGAATGGCGGCAATCCCGTACCCAAGCTCGTCGGCCTTTTCTTGACGCTCGCCGTCTTGGTGCTCGCACTCGCGTGCCTGAACGTGGCCAATTTATCGCTGGTTCGAGCAACCGGGCGATGGCGCGAGATAGCGGTTCGAGCGGCGCTCGGCGGCACACGAGGCCTGCTCATTCGCCACCTGCTGACCGAATCGGCCTTGATTGCACTGTTAGGTTCGGTCGTCGGAATTACTGCCGGAACCTTTGCGCTCCGGATACTCAGTTCGCTCCCGACCGGAACAGACTTCCCAGTCGTTTTCGAGTTCCCGTTCAACAGCCGCATTTTCATTTATAGCCTAATAATTGCGCTGCTTACGGGACTGGCTGTCGGCATCGTTCCGGCGCTGCGCGTCTCAAGCGGTAATTTGAGCAGCATTTTGCACGAAGGTGGTCGGACTTCGACCGGACGCAGGCAAAGAATGCGGACTGTTATTGTTGCCGGACAAGCGGGCGGATCCCTGGCGTTGCTGATTGTCGCTGGACTCTTTGTGCGCAGCATGAGACACGCTCAGCACACCGACCTCGGATTTGATCCTCAGAATGTGCTGAACGTAAGGCTTGATCCCGGTGAACTTGGCTACGCCGAGGCACAAGGTCGCGCCTTCTACGATCAACTGGTAACGCGGGTTCGCGCGCTGCCGGGAGTTCAATCGGCCAGCCTGGCAACAATGGTCCCCCTTGAGGATAACGAACAGCGTGAGGCAATCACTATTCCCGGCTCCGTGGCTCGACCTGGCGAACAGTTCAGTCCGCTCCATAACTCGGTCTCCCAGGATTACTTCAAAACCATGAGCATTGCGCTTCTCAAGGGAGAAGACTTTTCCGATCGCGACAACAAGTCCACGGCGTCTGTCGCCATTATTAACCAGGCAATGGCGGCTCGCTTTTGGCCAGGCACAAGTCCCGTGGGCCATTTGTTCACTCGCGCTAGCGATCCACAACATGCAATTCAAGTCATAGGTGTTGCCAGGAACAGCAGAATCGAAGACACCTATTCGTCTTATGGCCCAGCCTTCTACCTTCCAATTTCCCAGAATTATGCATCTGCGCAAACCCTTCAGATTCGCACCAACGGTTTACCGAAGGATGCCGTTCCTGAGGTTCTTGCCATTATTCAGCAGCTTGCTCCCGCCATGCCAGTTTTGAGTGTGCGCACCATGACCGAGGCAATTAACGGGATGAATGGCTTATTTGTGTTCAATCTCGCCGCAGAACTTACCGGTACGCTGGGCCTGCTCGGATTGACCCTTGGGGTCATCGGCATTTACGGCGTGATGGCTTATGCGGTGGGACGTCGCACCCACGAAATTGGTGTGCGGATCGCTCTCGGCGCCAAGCGCAGCGATGTTCTTTGGATGATCTGCCGGCAAGGTCTCGTAATCATCGCGGCAGGGATAGTGATTGGGTGCGTTGCGGCAATGGGCATTGGGCGGCTCTTAGGAGACTTCCTGGTAGGAGTAGGGCCTACAGACCTGCTGACCTACTCATCCCTCTCCTTGCTCTTAACTTTTGTTGCGCTCGCGGCGTGCTTCATCCCAGCTCGCCGCGCAGCCAACGTAGATCCCATGGTGGCGTTGCGCTACGAATAGGAGACTGCGATGACTGGAATATTCCAAGACCTTCGCTACGCTTTGCGGCAGTTACGCAAGAGCCCGGGGTTTACCGTTGTGGCCGTGCTCACGCTGGCACTGGGCATTGGGGCGAATACAGCGATTTTTACCGTGGTAAACGCCCTTCTGCTCAAGATGCTGCCAGTAACGGACCCGCAAGAGCTGGTCGTGGTTGGCGACCCTACACGCGCCAACACTCGTTCCAACGGGACGCCGCGCACAGATGCTTTCTCCTACCCTCTGTACAAGGAGCTCCGCGATGGGAACTCTGTTTTCAGTGGATTATGTGCGGCTGCGACCGACCATCATGTTGAAGTGGATATTGATCGCCGTGGAGTGTCTGACGAAAAAGTCGGGGGACGCATGGTAAGCGGGAATTATTTCACTGTGCTCGGCCTCAAACCCGTTACGGGACGTTTGTTCTTCGATTCTGACGACACCGCCCAAAACGCAAATCCAGTCGCAGTGCTGGGCTATGGATACTGGCAGCGGAAGTTCGCACTTTCTCCGGCGATCATTGGTAGGAAGATTCTCCTGAATGGCTATCCATTTACGGTTGTGGGCGTGGCGCCCGCTGGCTTCGACGGTGATGTCGTGGGCGAGCAGATGGCTCTTTTTGTTCCTTTGAGCATGCAGCCGCAAATCGTCCGCGGCCGCCGCTGGCAGAATTCCGGAAACGTTTCCTGGCTCTTGTTGATCGGGCGTCTGAAGGCAGACATTACCGTAGCCCAGGCAGAGGCCAACCTGAATATAGTGTTTCAGCAAGCGGTGAAAGGAGGATACGGAGCGGCACTTTCATCCGACGATAGGAATGCCATCCGCGATACCCACATGAACATCCGTGTCTCTCCGGGTGGAAGTGGGGTGTCGGCATTGCGCGGCGACTACCGTGTTCCGTTACTTCTGCTGATGGGCATTGTCGGACTGGTGCTCCTGATAGCGTGCGTGAATGTTGCAAACTTGCTGCTCGCCCGGGCGTCGACTCGCTACAAGGAAATTGCTATTCGGCTGGCCATCGGCGCGAACCGGCATCGACTGCTGCGACAGCTGCTCACCGAGAGCATTCTTCTCGCTCTTCTGGGCGGAATCGCCGGTTCCCTGCTAGCGGTTTGGGGTGTTCGCCTGCTGGTCAGCGTCTTCGATTCCGACGCTGCTCTTCCTCTGTCTCCCGATTGGCGCGTGCTCACATTCACCATTGCCGTATCTTTGTTGGCCGGAATCCTTTTTGGTTTGGTTCCGGCACTGCGGACGCTAAGGGCACAAGTTTCTCCTGCGCTGAAAGATGCGACCCGAACCACACCTGAAAAGGGCGCCCGGTCAGCGTGGGGCAAGGCACTCATTGTTGGGCAAGTCGCCCTCTCGCTCTTGGTGCTCTTCGCCGCGGGCCTGCTCGTACGCAGCCTGCAAAAGTTGATGACGCAGGATTTCGGGTACGAGCGCGATCATCTCGTAATCGCTCGACTTGACCCCGCCGCAGTCGGCTATAACAGCGCAAGCATGAAGCTGCTGGCCCAACAGCTCGTCACTCGGCTTGCGAGCGCCCCAGGAGTGCGCGCCGTTACATATTCAACGAACGGACTATTCGCTGGGACCGAATCTGACGACGCCATTATTGTGCCAGGTTTCCAGAGCAGCAACGCCGGTGATCGGGTCGCAATGGAAGACTACATTGGTCCGGGATATTTCGAGACAGTGGGTATTCCCATCCTCGCAGGCCGCGGAATTGAAGCGCGGGATGCCGGGACATCGGCTCGCGTTGCCGTAGTCAATGAAGCCATGGTCAAGCACTTCTTTCATGGACAGGACCCTATTGGGCGTCAATTCACCATCGACGATCCCGTTTGGCGTGATAAAACACTCACGATCGTTGGCGTGTCTCATGATGCCAAGGACCACGGCAGTGGCTTGCGCGAAGAAGTCAACCCGCGGTTTTACATGGCCTTTCAGCAGATTCCCGATCCCGGTCAAATCGTGATCGAGGCTCAAGTCAGTGGCCAAGCATCTGCTACAGCCGTTACAAACCTGCTAAGTCAAATCAAAGGCTCCGATCCTCATCTGCCCATCTCGTTTGTCAGAACGCTCCACAGCCTGGTCACGGACAGCGCCGCTAATCAGATTGCTCTCGCCAAGCTCTCGGCATTCTTCGCCGGATTAGCACTGCTCCTCGCATGCGTGGGCCTCTACGGAGTCATGTCATACACGGTCGCCGGTCGCACGCGTGAAATCGGCGTGCGCATGGCTCTCGGCGCGCAGCGTACCGACGTTGTGCGCCTGGTGTTGCGTGAAGCCATGCTGCTGGTTGGCGTTGGCCTTACCATCGGAATCCCTCTCGCGCTCGCCGGCGGCCCTGTGCTGCACAGCTTTCTGTTTGGATTGAAGAGTACAGATCCATTTTCTTTGATAGCAGTTGTCTTGTTGCTTGGAATAGTTGCAGCCCTCGCGGGATTCATCCCCGCGCGCCGCGCAGCGAAGCTCGATCCCATGGTGGCGTTGAGATACGAGTGAGGATAACAAATGGAAACGATCTATCAGGATGTTCGTTATGGATGGCGCATGTTGCGCAAGAGTCCGGGATTCGCTCTAGTGATCGTGCTGATGCTGGCGCTAGGGATTGGCGCCAATACAGCCGTGTTCACGGTTCTTAGCGCAGCCTTGCTGCGGCCGCTTCCCTTCGAGAAGCCGGAGGAACTAGTGCAGGTGTGGGAGACGCGCACCTCCGGCGCGTTTCAGCAGATGGAAGCGTCTTATCCGGACTTTGTGGATATGCGAAACAGCCAGGTGTTTGCCCAACTCGGCGGCTATTCGCGGACCACGATGACGCTGTCGCAGCCGAGCGGCGCGGAGCAGGTAACAGTCGCGTTGGCGAGCACGGGATTCTTCGAAACACTTGGCGTGCATTCGGTCCTGGGGCGGACTTTCGTGCCATCCGAAGAAACGGAACAAAAGACCGCATCCGTTCTGCTCTCCCATGGCGGATGGCAGAGGCGCTTTGGCGGCGATCCTGCCGTCGTCGGGAAGACTCTGACCCTGGATGGGGTACCGTCCACGATAGTTGGCGTGCTTCCCAAGGACTTCCAGTTTGGCCCTACAAACTCTGCTGATTTCTGGCAATCACTGCAGGTTTCGGGCTGGCGGCTACGAAGAAATGCGCATTGGCTGTATCCCATTGGCCGGCTTAGGTCAGGAGCTTCATTGCAGCAGGCGCAGTCAGCTCTGTTGAGCGTGACCCACCGCTTGGAGAGTCAATACCCCGATTCCAACGCAGGAGTGGGGGTGCGACTCTTCTCCTTGCGAGAAGAACTTCTGGGATCGATGAGGCTGATCGTCATCGTGCTGATGGCCACGGTCGCGTTTGTGCTGCTGATCACGTGTGCCAACGTTGCCGGCTTGCTGCTAGCCCGATCAGTGCCCCGGCAAAAGGAGATTTCCATTCGTAGCGCGCTGGGCGCTGGCCGGGCTCGAATTGTTCGTCAACTCTTAACGGAAAGCGTACTGCTATCGGTTGCTGGTGGAGTCGCGGGCCTGCTGGCTGCGTATTGGGCCGTTCCGGCGATCATTGCCGCAATTCCAGAGACCGACCTTCTTGCCATGCCAGCCCTGCAGGAACTGAGAGTACAGGGAGGCGTTCTGTGGTTCTCGCTCGCGCTGTCGCTGCTGACCGGGATTCTGTTTGGGTTGGTCCCGATTTTGCAAACCTTCAAGATTGATCTTCGCCAGTCGTTGCAGGAAGCTGGGCGCAGCGCGACGGGATCCTTTCATCACCGCTTGCGAGGGGCGCTTGTGATCTCGGAAGTAGCGCTGGCCGTTGTGCTGTTAGTGAGCGCGGGCCTGATGCTCAAAAGCCTGAAACGCGTATTGAACAACGATCCCGGTTTTAACACAGAAAACCTCCTGACTCTCGCTGTCTCCCTGCCGGACAAAGCGTATTCCGATGGTCCGCGCCAGCTGGGGTTCCAGCACCAGTTGCTGCAACGAACCAATAGTCTGCCAGGCGTGAAAGAAGCCGCGGCAGTGACCATCATCCCCCTGTCAGGGGCGGGCAACACTTCGCGGTTTGATCTGGTTGGTCACTCTAAGACCGGCGGTGGCGAAGAGTATGAGGCAAACACACGTTCCATCACTGCGAACTATTTTTCGGTAATGGGAATTCCTTTGCGGGCCGGCCGTTTCCTGAATGCCGGGGACACGGACAAGTCGACGCACGTCATTGTAATCAATCAAGCGCTGGCGGACGCTGTCTTCCCCCATCAAGATCCGTTGGGGAAGCAGATCAACTTCACTTACACCAGCGATCCCAATGTCTGGCAAATCGTAGGAGTTGTGGGTAATGAAAATGTTGGCTGGCTCGATCGGAGACCCAGCCCTGTCATTTATGACAGCTTCGATCAGGATCCGCCGTCCTATTTCAGTCTGGTGGTGCGAACCCAACAAGATCCTGCGACGCTGGCCAGCGCTGTAACCCATGCCGTCAGGGAGATTGACTCGGAGGTGCCGGTCTACGCCATCGCCAGCATGTCACAGATCATCTCGGAATCTCCTGCGACCTTGATGCGCTCCTATCCCGCCTACTTGCTGGGCGCGTTCTCCGGTCTGGCTTTGCTGCTGGCGGTGCTGGGCCTTTATGCCTTGCTGGCCTATTCGGTGGCGCAACGGACTCGCGAGTTGGGACTCCGCATGGCGCTGGGCGCGCAGCAGAGGGATGTTCTGCGCCTCATCCTCAACAACGGTGTGAGGCTGGCCGTGATTGGAGGCGCGCTGGGAGTTGCCGGTGCAGTGGCCGCCGGGCAAGTGATTGCCAGCTTACTGTTCGGCGTCACGCCCACTGACGCGACCACATTTGCGGGGGTATGCCTGGTGCTGATGATCTCTGTGCTCCTAGCCAGTTATGTCCCCGCGTATCGCGCGACCAAGGTCGATCCCATAGTGGCTCTTCGGTACGAATAAGGAGGTTAGGAAGCGATGGACGGATTGTTACAAGACGTTCGCTACGCAGTTCGTCAATTGCGCAAAAGCCCCGGCTTCCTCGCCGTGGTTATTCTCTCGCTCGCTCTGGGAATCGGTGCCAACAGTACCATCTTCAGCGTGCTCAATGCCGTTCTGTACGGTCCGATGCCCTACGAGCACCCAGAAAGGCTGGTCGCGATCTGGGAGACTGAGCCAGGACACTCGGATTCGACGCAGCCACCGCCTATCGCGGAGTTGAATGACTGGAAGAAGCAGAACCACGTCTTCGAAGATATTGCGCTGACCAGCGAGAACGAGCGCTCTACTTTGTCCGGATTGGGTGAGGCGGAGCGGATTCGGGTGCAGGATGTTACGCCGAACTTCTTCAGCTTGCTGGGCGTGAAGCCGATTCTAGGGCGGATTTTCTCTGCGGAAGAGATGCAGGACACCACGCAGACCGTAGTCATCAGCAGTTCCTTTTGGAAGCGCCATTTCAACAATGATCCTAACGTGTTGGGAAAATCGTTCAATATTCAGGGAGTAGTCTCAACGGTTGTCGGAGTCATGCCTGCCGGATTTGCTCCCTTCTACGACGAACCGATCGATTTGTGGCAGCCGATCAACGCGGAGAGCAGCCGGTACTCGGAGCGAATTGACCATTGGCTCATGCCGGTCGCGCGTCTCAAACCAGGTGTGACTCTCGCGCAGGCCCAACTCGAAATGGACTTGATCGCGCGCCGCTTGGAACGGGCTTATCCCGTGACAAACAAAGGCATCGGCAAGAAAGTTGTGCCTTTGCATCAAGAGCTTTTCGGGTGGGCTGGAAAGGCGCTCTATCCGCTCTTTGGTGCAGTGGCTTTTGTTCTGCTCATTGCCTGCGTTAACGTCGCTAACCTTTTGCAATCGCGAACCGAAGTCCGGCGGAAAGAATACGCGCTAAGGGCGGCATTGGGATCGGGCAGGCGGCGGTTGATCCAGCAATTGCTTGCGGAAAGTGGGCTGCTGGCCGTGCTTGGAGGAGGCCTCGGCGTAGCTCTTACGTTTGCGGGCATCGAATTGTTTCGCAAGCTGGCTGGGGAGTTTCCTAATGCCGGGAACATCAATGTAGATGCCCAAGTATTGCTCTTTACTCTGGGCGTTTCAATCTTTACCGCCATTCTCTTCGGGCTGGCGCCCGCCATCCAGGCTTCTCGCGCCGATCTAAACCTTGCGCTGCGGGAAGGTGAAGGCAGGACTACAACCGCGTCGCGCGCTTGGGCACGCCACTCATTGGCAGTGTCGGAAGTTGCTCTTGCTATGGTGCTACTGGTGGGTGCTGGACTCATGATAAGAACCATGCTGCGCCTGCATCATGTCGATCCCGGATTCGATCCGAAGAATGTTACGACCATGTCAATTCAGCTTCCGGAAGGAGGGAAATATTTGGAGAGAGTACCCGGCGGTGACATGGAAAAACCCTTGCCGACGGTCATGACCTTCTATCAACAACTCGTCGAAAGAGTCGCGGTGTTGCCTGGGGTCGAGTCGGCGGGGTTAATGAGCGGCGGACCTTCGGAGATGTTAACCTTTTCGATCCTTGGTCATGCGGCGCCGCCGCCGGACGGGAGGCCTCGGGCGGTGCGCTGCGTAGTGAATGCCAGCCTCTTCCGCACCCTGAAGATTCCGCTCAGAAAGGGACGCTATCTGGATGAGCACGACACACAGACTGCGCCGTGGGGTGTGGTCATCAATGAGACGGCCGCGCGGCGCTATTTCCCCAATGAAGATCCGATCGGGCAGCAGCTTATGCTCCGGTACGATCCCTACGCTGTGGAAGAGCCGCAGCCTCGACGGATCGTAGGCGTCGTGGGCGATGTGAAACATTTTGGCCTGGGACAACCCGCTCCTCCGTTCGTTTACCTCTCATACCTCCAGCAGCCGGCAGTGTTCCCCGGCGGCGCAGTGGTGCCTTTCCTCGATCAGCAGTTAATGGTGCGGATTGCGGCTGGTTCATTGAGCCATCAGACAGACCTAGCGTTTGTCGTGAAGAAGGTGGTGGCAGATCTGGATCCTGATCAACCGGTCACGGGTGTCATGACGATGGATCAGGCCTTGGAGGAATCCATCGGCGATTCGCGATTCTACATGCGGCTGTTCGGGGTATTCGCCGGGATTGCTGTTCTGCTGGCCGTTGTGGGTATCTACGGAGTCATGTCCTATTTCGTCAGCGAGCGCACACATGAAATCGGCATCCGCGTTGCTCTGGGAGCCTTCCCTTCCGACGTAATCACCCTGGTCGGCAAACTGGGACTCAAGCTCACGTTGATCGGCGTTGCCGTTGGAATCGGTTTGGCGATAGCACTTACCCGCCTGATCGCCCAATTCTTGGTCGGCGTTAAACCGACAGACGCCGTGACGTACGCCATTGTTACGGCTGGGTTGGTCGGTGTCTCGTTGCTAGCGTGCTACATCCCCGCGCACCGGGCAGCAAGGGTCGACCCCATGGTTGCTCTGCGCTACGAATAGGAGGAATTGAAAATGAACGGCGTGCTCCAGGACCTGCGTTACGCAGTTCGTCAAATCCGAAAATCGCCGGGATTCGCATTCACGTCTCTGCTCTCCCTTACGTTAGGAATTGGGGCCACGACTGCCATCTTCAGCGTAGTGTACGGAGTCTTGCTTGATCCGTATCCTTATCGAGACCCCGAGCGGATGGTCCACGTAGAGTTGCGCGACAAGAGCGAGCGGGGACCTTTGCTCTTCGTCAACGGCTCGGAATATCAGGAACTGCTGCGGGCATCTTCCATTGACGACGTCTTCCTGATGAATCAGAAGCAAGAAACCATTACAGGTCGCCAGTTCCCGATCTCCGTCAGGGTGGGCCAGTACTCATCCAATCTCTTCACCTACATGGGAGTACCTCCAGCGCTGGGGCGCGAGTTCACACCGGCCGACGCTCCTGGAGGAAAGGCCTCTCCTGTCGCGGTGTTGAGTTACCTTTTCTGGCAGCAACAGTTCGGCGGAAACCGGAATGTGGTTGGGCAGACAATCGAGCTTGACCATGCCCTCTATTCCGTCATCGGCGTAGCGGCCCCCCGTTTCACTTGGGGCGACTCGGACGTGTATGTACCGGGAACACCGAGTGCGGATCCGCACGACTATTGGATGTCCTTCATCAAGCTGAAACCCGGCGTGAAACATGGCGCCGCCGCAGCGGAGTTGCAGGTTCTGGTCGATCGTTTCGTAAAGGATGACCCCAGAGATTTCCGGCGCGATCGAAAGGTTGCGATCGTCACGCTGAACGAAGAGGTGCTGGGCCGCTTCTCAGGGACGCTTGTGCTCCTGTTCGTGGCGGTGATCGCGCTCCTGGTGATTGGTTGCGCCAACGTGTCTATTCTTCTGCTGGCGCGAGGAATTGCGCGGCAACACGAGTTGGCCGTTCGCGCTTCGATCGGCGCCAGCCGCGGGCGCCTCATCCGGCAGCTGCTTACCGAGGCGGTCCTGCTTTCACTCGCGGGTGCGGGACTCGGGGTGCTGGCGGCCTACCGTGGGGTGAGTACCCTGTCTTCCATGCTCCCCCTATATTCGTTTCCGCACGAGGCGGCGATACGCGTGAATGGGACCGTGCTCGCGTTTACCGCAGCGGTCGCCGTGATTACCGGTATCCTCTTTGGTATCTCGCCGGCCTGGCAGCTTTCACACCCACCCATTAGCGAGCTGATCCAGGCAAACAGCACGAAGATCACAGGAAGCGCGCGCAACCGCAACACACACCGGGTTCTGATCGCCGGACAGGTAGCTCTCACCCTCCTACTGATGGCCGGCGCCGGGGCTGCAATGAAGGCGTTTCTCGCTCTGACTCACACGCCCTTGGGCTTCGAGACTGATCATCTCTTTTCGCTGAACGTTGCCCTGCCAAAAGGAGCGTACCCGACGTGGCAGGCCCGATTGAATGCAAACGAGGTGGTTCGTCAGGCTATCAGCGAAGTGCCGGGCGTGGAGAGTGCCAGTCCTTCAACTACATGGTTTCCGCCTTTCGGAGGGTTCAATGCCAAGATCGAGATCCGGAGCAAACCATCGCTGAGCAATGCGAACGCAATAATGGCGTTGGTGAGCCCGTACGAGTTTGCCACGCTCCGCATTCCGCTCCTGGCAGGCCGAATCTTCAACGATGTGGAGGTCGGTCGCGCAGCTCACTTGACCCTGGTGAACCAGGCGTTTGTGAAACAGTTTCTTGCCGGCGCGGATCCGATTGGTCAAGGAGTTCGCAGTTCCATGCTCAAACTCGAGCGGCCCGATCTTCTGCAGCCGCAAGCTCCAGAGGATTGGCTGGAGGTGATTGGAGTAGTCGGCGATGTGCGCAATGATGGCCTGGATCATCCCACGAAGCCAGCCATCTTTTTGCCCTACAGCTTCCTTTTGCCACCGGACGAATCATTGTTTGTGCGGACGGCCGGCAATCCCGAGCCGGCAATCGAGTCGGTCAAGAAGCGCCTGCGCGACATGAACCCCGATATGGTGGTCGGCAACGCTCACACAATGACCTGGTGGTTGGACACACAAGGATGGGGACAAGGCCGCTTCATTGCAACTCTGTTTTCACTCTTCGCGACTCTTGCACTCGCTCTGGCTGCGGCCGGACTCTACAGCGTTGTCTCGTTTGCCGTGACGCAACGCACGCAGGAAGTCGGCATAAGGATGGCGTTGGGCGCGCCGCGCACCAGCATCCTGCGGTTGGTAATCAGTTCGACGGCCATAATGCTTGCCGCAGGTGTCGTGGTCGGGCTTGGGCTCAGCGTAGTGCTGAGTCGCGTGGTCGGAGCGTGGGCGGGAGGCAGTCCGCGCGATCCACTGACTTTGCTTATGTCGGCCGTCGTTCTGGTTCTAGTGTCGGTGGTCGCCTGCGTTGCTCCAGCCTGGCGCGCCGCGTCGGTCGATCCCTCGGTGGCGCTGAGATACGAGTAGAGAAAATGAACAGCCTTATCCAAGATTTTCGTTATGCCTTGCGGCAGTTGCGCAAGAATCCGGGATTCACCGCCGTTGCATTGCTTACGCTCACCCTGGGCATTGGAGCCAATACCGCAATCTTCTCCGTCGTCCACGCCGTCTTGCTCAAGCCGCTTGGATACCACGATCCCGACCGCGTAGTAGTGATCACCGAGGGAGCGACGCCAGTGCGGTTCGAGGAAATAGTGGCGGCCAGCCGGTCCTACACGGAACTCGGGGATTTCGCTGTGGGCTTTGAGAGCATGGCGCTGTCCGGCGTCACCGAGCCGGAAATGTTGAAGGCCGCACGGGTCTCAGCAAACTTTCTCCACATCCTGGGAGTCAGCCCGTTGCTGGGAAGGAGTTTTCTCCCGCAGGAAGACAAGCCCAGTGCTCCGGCAGTGGCGATGATCAGTGCGGAATTGTGGCAGCAGAGGTTCGGCGGAGATCGCTCAATTGTCGGCAAGACGGTGACGCTGGGAGGGATACCGTACGGAATCATCGGCGTGTTGCCGGCAGGATTCCAATTCCCGCTCGCAGGTTCGGAGGTATGGCTGACGAGGCCGTCGGAGTGGTCGGCGGTCCCGCCTCAAGGCAGGCCTCTCAGCCCAATCCTGAGCGTCTTTGGCCGCTTGAAACCCGACCTGCGTCTTCAGCAGGCAACTGCTGAGTTGGCCGTGTTAAATCGCCAATACGCGGCGGCTCAGCCCGGAATGCTCGACGCCAAACCAGACTCGCCTGAAACTGTGCGGCCCTTCAAAGACCAGTTGGTTTCGGATATACGTTCGGAACTATGGATGCTCTTCGGCGCAGTCGGGTTTGTGCTGCTGATCGTATGCGCAAACGTTGCAAGCCTGCTGCTGGCGCGCGCGACTTCGCGTTCACGGGAGTTTGCTGTGCGTGCAGCGATTGGGGCTGGCCGCGGACGAATCATCAGGCAACTGCTCGCTGAGAGCATCTTGCTGGCCTCTGTTGGTGGCGCATTAGGCATAGGGCTGGATGGATGGAGTTTGAGCGTCATCAGAAAGTTGACTTATGTCGATCTGCCGCGTTCTGGGGAGATCCAGATGGACGGGGCGGTCCTCGGATTCGCCGTGGCGCTCTCGGTCGTCACTGGCGTGCTGTTTGGGCTGGTTCCTTCCCTGGCTGCTTCCAGGCCGGATCTCGCTGGTGCGCTGAGGGGAAGCGGGGGGGCGACCAGCCCCCCCGGCTCAAAATCGCGGCTGCGTTTTGAGCCGCGAGGGCTGTTGGTGGTCGGTCAGGTAGCACTGTCGATCGTCTTGCTGATTGGTGCGGCCCTACTGATCGAGAGCCTGGCTCGCGTATACCGGGTCGATCCAGGATTTCAAACATCCCACCTCCTGACGATGAACATCGCGTTGCCGCCCGCGCGCTACGATACGGACGAGAAGAAGGTAACGTTTTATGAGCAACTGGTAGAACACATAGAGTCGCTGCCCGGCGTCCGCAGCGCCGCAATAACGCTGAACCTTCCGATGACCGATACCTGGGTGGGGCAGCCGGTGCAGTTAGCGGGAACGCCACCCCTGAGACTGAACGAGCGTCCCATCGCCGTCTTCCAAGATATTACGCCAGAATATTTTCGCGCCCTGGCTATCGCGTTGAAGCGAGGACGAGAATTCACAGCGCACGACAACGCGCGCTCCGTTCCAGTTGTAATCGTCAACGAAAACTTGGCGCGCCTGTTCTCGCCACAGTACCCAGGAGGCACGAATCCTGTCGGGCAGCACATCCTTATTGGTAACGATCCTCAGCCGGTAGAGATCGTCGGCGTAGCACCGAACGTTCGTCAATATGGCCGAGACGACAATCCGAAACCCGAAGTGTACCTGCCCTGCGCACAGAAGCCTCCTCTGTCGGCAATGCTTGCGGTGCGAACGGACGGTAATCCGCTCTCGTTTGCCAATGCGGTTCGGGCTCAAGTACTGGCGATCGATCACGACCAGCCAGTTTCGGCGGTCGCATCGATGGACGAGTTAGTGGAAGCCTCCGAGGGACAACTTCGTCTGATGATGTCGCTGCTGGGAACATTCGCCGCGGCGGCTGCACTTCTCGCCGTGATTGGACTTTACGGCCTTATCTCTTATTCAGTCGTGCAAAGGACGAAAGAAATAGGGATCCGGCGGGCATTGGGCGCGCAAAGAGGCGACATTCTTTCTCTGATGGCTGGAGAGGTGGTCCGCCTCACCTTGATTGGTGTTTTGCTCGGGATCGGCGGAGCCTTGGCTCTGACTCGACTGCTGAACGAATTGCTGTTCCGGATCAAAGCCACCGACCCGGCCACGTTCGTTGGAATTTCAATGCTGTTCGTTCTGGTCGGAGTGTCCGCTAGTTATATCCCCGCCCGCCGGGCGGCGAAGGTCGACCCCATGGTGGCGCTGCGCTACGAGTAAGACATATGAATTGAGAGTGAAATGATCCAACTGAAAAATATCGAACGCAACTACAAGACCGGCGCTGGATTCACCTGGGTGTTGCGTCGGGTGAATCTCAACATTCAGCAGGGCGAATTCATCACCGTGATGGGACCCTCCGGAGCGGGAAAGTCTTCCCTGCTGAACGTGCTGGCGCTTCTCGATGACCAGTGGACCGGCGAGTACCGGTTCCGCGAGCAAGCCGTCCACGAATTGAAGCGCAAGCAGCGGAGCGAGCTGGCCAAGAGGAATGTCGGAATGGTCTTTCAGAGCTACCACCTGCTCGACGACCTTACCGTTCAGGAAAACATCGATTTGCCGCTTTCCTATAAAGACATTCCGCGCAGTCAGCGGCAGAGCTTGGTGGCCGACACCCTCGATCGCTTCCAGATCGTGGCGAAGAAAGATCTGTATCCCAGCCAGCTTTCCGGCGGCCAGCAGCAATTGGTGGGGATCGCGCGCGCCGTAATCCACAAGCCGTCACTCCTGCTCGCCGATGAGCCGACGGGAAATCTGCATTCCGGACAGGCCAAAGAAATCATGGAACTCTTCCGTGACCTGAATCAACAGGGAACAACCATCGTGCAGGTCACGCACTCGGAAGCGAACGCGGCCTATGGAAGCCGCACGATTCAACTGCGCGACGGATGGTTGGTCGGCGATACCGCCAATCCGGCACTTACTCAATCGACGGAGGTCAGCGCATCGTGAGGTTCCAGGGTTCTGGTTTCTGGCAACGGGGAATCGCGGTGCTCTGTCTATACGGTACGTTGGCCGGCAGCCTTCGGGCGCAGGTTGCGACCTCGTCCCAGACGCAGGGTTCAACTGCATCGCCGCAGAGTGCGGTGCCGCTTCGCTTTGATATGCCGAAATCTCACAATCCGCTCAATGCCTACTCGCCCGACACAGTCCCGGAGCCCGCACTTGCGAACTCGGCGCGTCTTATGCAACTGATCCGGGATGGCAAGCTTTATCTTTCGTTGAAAGACGCAATCGATCTTGCCCTGGAAAATAACCTCGATTTAGCCATTGCCCGCTACAACCTGCCCATCGCCGACACCGACATTCTGCGTACCCAGGCAGGTGGATTCTTCCGCGGCGTGAACACCGGAGTGGTTCAGGGAACTCCAGGTGGTGGTGTGGGAGGTTTTGGTACTGGAGCTCCGGGCGCAGGCGCCGGCGGCACGTCGAGCGGCGCGGGTGGCGCGGGTGCAGGTGCTTCGGGTTTGGTTCAATCCACGCTCGGTGCTGGCACTCCGGTGTCGTCATATGATCCCGCGGTTACTGTCTCCGTCGGAGCCGAACATCAAACTACACCACTTGCCAACCTGAAAATTTACGGTGTGCCTTCGCTCCAATTGAATACCGGTCAGGGCACATTTGGTTACGTGCAGGCGTTGCCGACAGGTACCAGCATTTCTTTCCAGTTCAGCAATAACCGCCAGTCGAACAACAGCCCTTTTCTTTTTCTATCGCCCGCCACAAGCGGGATGTTTCGCTTTACGATCCAGCAGGAATTGCTGGCGGGCTTTGGTTTTGGGCCCAATCTGCGCTACCTTCGCATCGCGCGCAACAACAAGAAGATTTCCGACATCGCCTTCAAGGATCAGGTCATTGCCACGGTCACGCAGATCGAAAATATCTATTGGGACCTGGTCAGCGCCTACGAGCAGACGCAGGTCAACGAGCAATCTTCCGCCTTCGCTCAACAGACTCTCGAGAATGCCCGGAAACAGTTGAAACTGGAGAGCATTCCTGAGATCGATGTAATGCGGGCAGAAGCCGAACTTTCAAAACGTGATCAGGATCTAACGGTGGCGCGCACCAGCCTGCAACTGCAAGAAACTCTCATGAAGAATGCTGTCACCAAGAATCTGTCCGACCCGCTTCTGGAGGCCATGCCCGTCATTCCCACGGACCGCATGCAGACTAACCAGATGCAGGCCGCTTCGCAGATTCAGGACTTGATTGCTCAAGCCTTGCAGCACCGTCCGGAACTGGCGGAGACCGATGTCGACCTGCTGAACCGTCAGATCAGCCGGAAAGCGGCGCGCAATGCGTTGCTGCCATCGCTGTCGCTGGTAGGGTTCTACGGAGGGTCAGGACTAGCCGGGCCGCTGAATCCTCTGTGTCAGGGCTGCACTTCAAACGTGCCGGTTGATTTCGCGGGAGCATTGGGAAACACGTTCAACAATTCTTCCCCCGATTACTATATTGGGTTGAACCTCAACATCCCCATCCGGAACCGGGTCGCCAAGGCTGATCAATTTCGTTCCGAGCTTGAGTATCGCCAAGCCGAGCTGCGCAGAGAGCAGCTGAAAAAGCAGGTTCGCATCGAGGTTCGCAACGCGCAATATGCGCTCCAACAAACCGGTGCCAGGGTAGACGCCGCGCGCAAGGCCCGAGACCTGGCGCAACGTACATTCGATATCACGAAGAAGGAACAGGAATTGGGGGCGGGATCGAGCTATCAGACGCTCACCGCCCAGCGCGATCTTTCGCTGGCTGAGTTGGATCTGGTCAGCGCAATGACCATTCACGAGAAGGCCAAAGTCGAACTTGATCGTGCCACCGGAGCGACTTTGGAACATAATGGAATCCAGATCCAGGACGCGCTGAATGGTACTGTTAGCACGGCGAGTCCATAGTTGAACATTCTAGTTAGACATGCAGTTAGACATGCAAGTTAAACATGCAGCCTATTGCCAAGCCGAAAGAGATTCCCATCGCCACTGCGCTAACGAGTAGCAAGGACCGTCCCCGTATTTTGGCCGCCGATGATCAGCAACACGTTCTCGAGGCCATCGAACTTCTCCTGCGCCCGCAGGGGTACGAGCTGGAAACGGCGCGATCCCCGGCGTTGGTTCGGGAATCACTGGCTACCGGCTCCTACGATGCCCTCCTTATTGATCTGAACTACACGCGCGACACAACTTCCGGCCGGGAGGGCCTCGACCTGCTGTCTGAGGTGGTTGCGCTGGACAACACGACTCCGGTCATCGTGATGACGGCCTGGGCCAATATTGACCTGGCAGTTGAAGCCATGCGCCGCGGCGCCCGCGATTTCATTCAGAAGCCTTGGGAGAACGAACGTCTACTTGTGATCTTGAGGACGCAGGTGGAGCTTCATCGCGCACTCCGTGAGGCTGAGCGTCTGGCAGCTCAGAATCGCCTGCTCCAGACCGAAGGCCGGCCTCAGTTCATTGCGACAGCGCCCTCGATGCAACCGCTGCTCGGCGCTATGACACGCGTAGGTCCTTCGGACGCAAATGTGCTGATCACGGGTGAGCACGGCACCGGCAAAGAGGTGGTCGCGCATACGCTCCATGCCTTGTCTGCCCGCGCGTCCCGTCCCATGATCGCGGTAAACACCGGTGCAGTGCCTGAGGGACTATTTGAAAGCGAACTTTTCGGGCACGTGAAAGGTGCGTTTACCGACGCCCGTTCTGATCGCATCGGCCGATTCGAACTGGCCGACGGTGGAACCATTTTTTTGGACGAGATCGGCAACGTGCCAATGCATCAACAGGCAAAGCTGTTGCGTGTGCTTGAGGCCGGTGAGGTTGAGCGGGTCGGCTCATCCCGCCCCCGCCGTATCGACGTGCGCGTAGTCTCCGCCACCAACACCGACCTTCGAGCGGCGTGCACTTCCGGGCAATTTCGCGAAGACTTGCTATTCCGCTTGAACACGGTTGAGCTCCACGTGCCCGCGCTAAGAGAACGCCGGGAAGACATCCCTGTCCTCGCAGTGCACTTTCTCTCGCGCTACGCATCGCGCTACCGGCGGCCAGTCCAGGGATTCGAGGCTTCCGCTTTGCAGCTGCTCATGCAATACTCCTGGCCAGGGAATGTCCGCGAACTCGAGCATACCCTCGAGCGTGCGGTCCTGATGTGCCGTGGAACTGAAATTGAACGCGCCGACCTGGGATTGGACTCACTGCGCCAGCAGGGTCAGAACCTGGAAGATCTCAGCCTTGAGTCGGTGGAAGCCATTCTGATCCGCAAAGCGCTGCAGCGTTCTCACGGTAATATAAGCCAGGCCGCCGAGGTGTTGGGGCTCAGTCGCGGAGCTCTTTATCGGCGGATGGAAAAGTATGGGCTCTAGCCCGCTTGGGAATCCAAATCCTACAGTCCGGAAACTTCCACGCAAGCGGGTTCGCTTGTTGTATGAACGGCGGATCAGTCTCTTCTCACTGTTTGTCGCCCTACCCGGCATGCTGCTC
>WNFC01000401.1_pt1 | contig 48001 bp, 54 predicted proteins | sample 5400541 | NCBI WGS metagenome assembly WNFC01 (sample SAMN13153342, study PRJNA577476) | soil metagenome | isolation source: 120 cm saprolite under Douglas fir tree site 2 hole 2 replicate 1 | place: USA:California | collected 2015-04-18 | reverse complement strand
GACGAGATGGACGAGGTCCACGGCGAGGGATGGGTCGAACTCCAGGACGACCGCTCCCTGATCGGCGAGTTCGCCTATGACAATGGTGACGAATCAGACCTCCGAGCCGTCCCCTGGTGATTCTTCAACAGCCTGCTAGTCGGCCAGAGCCGCCTGGCGACCGTCCTAGGCTCTATCGTAGCCGAATGCAGTGCCGCGCGCCATGCGCGTGCGATCCATTGGGAACGCTCGCTCGCCACCCCGAGTCGCGGTGTACGGAGATCGCCTGAATGTCCGTTTTTGATGCTGTGGACGGCTCCTCCACCGGCACGTAAGTGCCATCGAAGTGGTCGCCGACGGGGTGGCCACGTCGGGGGAGCCAGACATGCAAGCGGTCACGACAATCGGTCTCGACATCGCCAAGTCGGTTTTTCAGGTCCACGACGCGACAGGCAATGTGGTCATCCGCCGCCAGCTGAAGCGGCGCTATGTTCTGGCGTTCTTCCAGAAGCTCGCGCCGTGCGTCGTGGGGATCGAGGCCTGTGCAACCTCGCACCATTGGTCGCGCGAGCTCAAGGCGCTCGGCCATACCGTGCGGCTGATGCCGCCGGCCTACGTGAAGCCCTACGTCAAGCGGCAGAAGAACGATGCCGCTGACGCCGAGGCTATCTGCGAAGCGGTCACCAGGACAAACATGCGGTTTGTGGAGACCAAGACGCCCGAGCAGCAGAGCTGCCTGATGCTCCACCGCACGCGCCATCTCTTCATCCGGCAGCAGACCCCTGCTCCATGTCGTCGCCGATTCAAGCGACAGGCGGCTGCCCGAGGTGGCGCGCGCGTGTCTCGCCGCGCTCGGTGTCCAGCTGCGGATGCTGAAAGCCCAGGTCCTGGCGTTTGACCGCCGGATCATGGCCTGGCACCGATCCCATGAGACGAGCAAGCGGCTCGATGAGATACCCGGTGTCGGTCCGGCGCTGGCCACCGCCCTGGTCGCCAGTGTCGCTGATCCGAAGGCGTTCCGATCGGCTCGGCATTTCTCGGCCTGGGTCGGGCTCGTGCCGAAGCAGCATTCGAGCAGGGGCAAGGACAGGCTCGGCAGTATCAGCAAGCAGGGCGACCGCTACCTGCGCAGCCTGTTTACCGCTGGCGTGCTCGCCGTCATCCGTTATGCCAAGATCATGGCCAAGGGTGAGCGCTACAAGGAACCCGCCGCGCTAGCGGCGTGAACGAGATCACGCCGGCAATCCGGGCGTGATGTGAAGGTTGGGAGGGCGAACAGCATGTAATGCAGAGCCGGTCGATCCGGCGATCGGGACAACCCACATGTGCCAGCGCATCGTCGAATGCGGGTTTTTGACCGGGACCTGATCCGCGGAGGGCATTATGGAACGTGAAAGAAAACCCTTGCCAACCGGGAGCCGTCCACACATGGCACTTCCCTGATATGAGGTCGTGCCGCTGCGAGGGCTGCTTACCGATATCAAGCGGACTTTCGCAATCGGGCGTCGACAGCGAGGCGGTCATCTCCTACGTGCATGAGCGGACGATGAACGCGTGCACGGCCTATGTCTACGCCGTGGCGCGCGCCTACGACCGCGGCAATGCCTCGCGCAAGGACGCCGCCGGCGCCATCCTCTATGCCGGCGAGAAGGCGACGCAAATGGCGCTCGAGGCGATCCAGACGCGGGCGCGGGTCGGCGTTTCGTCAGCATTTCGGCAGAGGGTGCTCGACGAAGAATCGGAGCATCTCCCGCGAGGCGTCGGGCCCCCGCGGATCGGTGTAGGAGCCGGCGGGACTGCCGCCCGCCCAGGCATGGCCGGCTCCGTGGATGATCCACTGCTCGAGGATCGCCCGCCCGCTCGCATCGACATGGACCGTGCGGCTGTAGGCGTGCCCGCCGGGCACCCGACCGTGTTGCACTGTTGTCTTCATATCCGTGGTCATGGCGTTCCTCGACTGCGCGACGACCTGATCGCCGTTGCACGGGTGCACCGTGGCATCCTGATCGCCATGGAACACGATCGTCGGGACGTTGCGGCGGTATCCCTCAGCACCCGAGGCGTTGCCGGATCGGCGCACCGGCACTGCGCCGTGCCGCATGGCGGCGAACGCCGAAGGTAAGTCGCTCGCTGCACCGCAGACGAGGCCGGAATGCACGCCGATGGCGGCGTAGAGATCGGGGTAGGTCGTCCCCATGATGGCGGCGGCCGCTCCACCGGCCGAGAGCCCGGCGACATAGACGCGTCGCGGGTCGACCGAGTAGTCGCGCATGACCTCGCGGGTAATGCCGGCAATCAGCGACGGCTCGCCCTCGCCGCGCTGCTGGTCGGCCGGGCTGAACCAGTTCCAGCACTTCGAATTGTTCGCGGAGGCGGCCTGGGCGGGATAGACGACGAGGCAGGTGTGCTCTTCGGCGAGCGCGTTCATGCGCGTGCCAGCGGCGAAGTCGTCGGGCGACTGGGTGCAGCCGTGCAGCATGACGACCAGCGGGAGCGCCTGCCCACGATAGCCGCTGGGAACGTAGAGTTTGTAAGCGCGGTGTCCGGCTTGGTTCGTGTAGGACCGCGTGACGAAGTGGGCACCGTCGGGCACGACGTCGCGCGCCGGCGCTGGAGGGTTCGCCAGCTCGCCCAGCCCCGGAACGGCGCCGGTCCGGTTTACCCGGGCCAGGAGGCTGCGCAGCGCGTCGGGCATGTGCGGGCGGGGCGTCCTCTCCGGCTCGTCGGCAGACGGGCTGCTGGTGTCGGTCTCGAGCGCCCGCCCGGTGCGCGAAGGTGAGGGGGAATCTGTGGTCTCGATTGTTCCAGGCACCAGGTCAATGACCGGCGATACGCGTCCGGCAGGCGCGTCGGCGGTATCCTCGAAGATGCCGGAGCCGGCGTCGGGCGCCGTTGCACCGCGGAGCAGGCGTTGCAGGAGCGCGGTCGCGTCGGTGAGCCGGCCGGCCCGAGTGAGGCGGGTCGCCTCAAGCATGTCGGGGTGCATTCTGTCGCTCATGTCCAAAGCTTTCTGTGCTGGGAAACAGGTCAAGAATCCTCGCGAGGAAGGCCGAATCTGTCTCCTGATTGGGAATGTCGTCGGCGAGAGGTGATGGCGTCGGGCGAGCGGTTGCGTGAGCGGCGTCCGGTTACCGAACGCGCTCGGCGAGGGCGGCTTTGACCGCTGGGCTGGCGTGCAGCGCTCCCAGCACCACGATGGAGGCGATCGCGGCGCGGGCGAGCTCGGGCGTGACATCCTGGGCAATGCTCGCAAGGCCCAGCACATGAATGTGGAGCATGTGCCCGGCTGCACGCGCCGATTCGAGATCCTCACGGCTATAGTGCCGCAGGCCGAGGTCGAGGCTCTTTCGGGATACGCACTGCTTCACCACGTCGACGTGTCGTTCGAGCTGATTGCGGATTGCGGTGCGGATGAAATCGGTGCGGTTCGAGTAGAACCCCTCCTGCACCATCAGATCAACGTGGCCGAGATCGACATAGCCGAGGTTAATCGTGATCTTCTCGGTGTCGCCGGCCTTCGTTCGCAGCTCATGCACATTGTTAGCCATCTTAACACCATCCCGCTACCATCCAGTTGGATGGATAAGTGGGTGTTGCTACTTGGCGTATCAAGCCCCGATCCAGGCGCTGGGCGGCAACGGCTACATCAACGACTTCCCGACGGGCCGGCTGCTGCGCGACGCCAAGCTCTACGAGGTCGGCGCCGGCACCTCGGAGATCCGCCGCATGCTGATCAGGCGGGAGCTCTTCGCGGAGACGGGCGTAGCCCGCGTCCTCACAAACGGGCGGCTGACGCATAGTTTGGCGTCCGTCGTGAGACGAAATGCGGACGTTGGCTCACGGCCTCTATTACGACCCAGTTTGACCCCATCGCAGACATCGATACCGTGCAATGCGCCACGCACTTTCGTCCAGCCCGCGCCTTCTGAGCAGCGCTTTACGATGCTCTCGATTGCCTCGTCAGCCAACGAAACTCGTTCGGTCATACATGGTCAGCTGCCAGCGGGCGGCCACCACATCGTTTCGCAGGATGTAGCAGGCGCCGTCGTCGCCTCGCACCTTGAAATAGCGGTGGTCGGGCGCGAGCCACGCATCCAAGATCTCGGTAACCTCAATTGGCCGGCGGCCGAACGAGAACCGCCTCGGCCTTAGCTCGCCGCGATGGCCGGCAGAGCACTCGACCTGCACCGAGAATTCGGGCTCCTGGCTCATGAGAGGCGCCAAGCCTATTCCGGTCGCCGCGCGTCCGGGACGAGGGCCCCGCAGCCAAGCGCTTCGTCACGGAAGGCCAGTTGCCAATCCCGGGCGACGACGAGCTGCGCACAGTTCAGGAACTGGACGCCATGGAGGAACGCGCCGGCAAGCTCGGCCCCGTCGAGCACCGCTTTGAAGAGGTTCGCCTCCTCGAGATGAGCACCCGACAGGTCTGTGTCGCAGCACCTGATCCCCCGCAGATCGGCGCCCCGGAGATCCGCCCGAGAAAGATCGAATCGACTGAGATCGAGCCCGCGCAGAGCCGCACCGGACAGGTCCGGCCGCTCATCGTGCTCCGCCCGCCACGCGTTCCATGCCGCCTCGCCGCGTCCAAGCAAGGCGAGATACTCATCCTTTGTCATCTTCGCTCCGCGTCAAGCCTTCGGGCAGCGTCATTCCCGAAATGCCGTGCGCTCGATCGAGCTGGGCCCGGGTCAGGCCTTCGGCACCATCGAGGTTGGCACCGGAGAGGTCCGCGCCATCGAGCCTTGCCAGGCGCAGATAAGCGCCGCGCAAATCGGCGCCGCGCAGCGAGGCTCCGACCAGAAACGCGCCGCCGAGCCGCGCGTCGCGGAGGTCGGCCTCGTCAAGCCGTGCATCGCGCAAGCCAGCGCCGCGCAGGTTCACCGAACGCAGCTCTGCCCGCGTCAGCACGGCGCCATCGAGGATGGCGCCGCTCATGTCTGCCCCAGAAAGCGAGGCACCGCGGAGCACTGCTTTGACCATCAGGGCAAATTCCATCTCGGCGTGGGCGAGACGGGCGTTTTCGAGACTGGCGGAAACGAGGCTTGCGCCACTGAGACGCGCCGCGGACAGATCGGCATTGTCGAGGCGCGCCCGCTCCAGAACCGCGCCGATGAGATTGGCCCTTTGCAGATGCGCACGGCGCAAATCAGCGCCTCTGAGCACGGCGCGATCCATCTTGATGTAGAGGCGATGTGCCGCCAGGAGCTGTTCGATCTCTTCAGGCGCGAGCGCGCGAAGCGGCGGCCGCGCCGAAAAGTCGATGCTTGCGGCAAAGGGGGATTGTGGCCTGTCCGGTTCCGCCATGGGGGGATCTTACTCCTTAGCGCAGGCTGGGGGCACTCCGAACGACGCGGCAGTTGGGTATGCCACCAAGCCGTGCAACCAGGGGAGCGATGCATAAAATGGGCGTCCGACCGGACGCCGACTGCCCTCGGTGCCGGGCAGGCTTTCGAAACCATCTGGCAAGCGTAGCTCATTGAACCGCTCTGCGTCGGATCACATTTCTATTTCCATGTTGCAATTAGTGTCGCTCGATGTCTCAGGGAGGGGGTCATGAAAGCCGCCTTGCTGTTCACCGGGAGTGGGCCCTTGGTTATCCTGACTTCCCACGCCTCCTTCACCGATCCAGCTCTGCTGGAGAAGCTGGCGGCCAAAGGAATCGACAAGTTCATCGCCTACGAAGTGCCTATCGCGACTGCGCAGGAGCGATATGGCAATCATTTCCGTGTGGTTATGCGCGATTTGCGCGAATCCGATGATTTGCGCGTCCTCGATTTCAATGGCGAGAGGGCCTTTCGCCTCTTTCATATCGCCGAGCTCGGCGCACCGATCATGCATGAGGCGGGAGCGGGTGTCCCGGCGCGCTGAGGTGCCTAGCGCTTTACCTTTCCGCTGGATTCGGCCGTGCTCGCCATCGTGCGCAAGTGTTCCTCGATCTGAAACAGTTTGAACGCAATATAGGTGAGCTGGGCGGGCTCGCCAAAGTTCCTGCCGATAGTGCTGCGCCCATCAAAGGCGCTTTTCCTCACATCAGCTTGGAAGCGTTCGTGTTCGGTCGTCATTGGGGGTATCCGTACTGTGAGGGACCCGCATAGCCGCGCCAGACGGGGAGCCCCGGCGAAAATGGGGCTCCCGCACGCGCCCACTTATCGGGCTCTACCAGAGGCTTTTACGCAGCCATTTGGAGGCTCCGACGGTCACGGTCGGGCTAACCGTGAGAATGTTCTCGCGGGCCCGCCCGAGCACCTTCAGAACGACCGCATGCGTCGTCAGCGGATGGTCGCTGAATTCCTCAATCCGCCAGCTGCGGCCCGTCACTTGCTCGATCGCAAGCAGCAGCGGCGCCATGAGTTCGCTTACTGCGCCCTCGGCCCTCATCGCGCCGAGCAGGCAGTATCGCCCGTCGGGCGTTCGCAATCGTTTTTTACACCAGCGCCTCGGATCGCTGAGCAGGTCGATCACTCTGTCCATCTTATCGAGGGCCTGAACGCGGCCTTCATACCCACTACCGTCAAAGGGCATCGTCTCCTCCATGCCGATGGTCGCACATTGGCGTCTCTTGGAGGGCGCACATCTGCTTCATTTGAAACCCATGATCGAGGAGCCGCAAGCATTACAAGCATTAAAGGCGTCATAAACACACGGCTGCCGGGGATCACGTGATCGCGCGCCCTAGGCGCCCTGCGAGCTCGATGGCTCCGTAAACCGCGGGATGGATCGTTCCGCCGGGACCTCGCTCGATCAATGGTTGGACGCTGAATCCGATATCAATCCCGCGCCGGACGCCGTGTTCCCTGGCGCGCTGAGCGAACTCGACGTTCATGTCGACCGAGGCGGCAATACGTTCGTCCATTGACCTGAGATCAGCGAACCGAGCCTCGCAGGCAAGCGTCTCCTTTCTGAGGAGTTTCGCGTAAAAGGCCCTGCTCGTCAGCGCGAAGATCGCCAGCCCCACGTTCCATTCCAAGCGGCCAAGATCCAGGCCTTTGGTCTCGAACTCCTGCGCCAACTGGTCCATGAACGACGTCATCGCGCTCACATCGTCCAGGAACTGGCCCATTACCCGCAGGCGGCCCCCGGCCGCCTCGAACTTTCGCACAATCCGGTCGGCTTCCCCGAGCCGCGAGTGGATGCCGATCGCACCCAGGTTCAGCCCAAGGGTCGGGTTTTGGTTCCTCAGGTAGGCGAGCCCCTCTTCGACCGTACTCTGATACACAGTTCCGGCCGGGGGGAGGGAGAACGGCCGGCCGACCAGCACGACATTCTTGATACCGGCTTGCGCTAGCCTGCTGAAAAGCGGCTGCTGGTCTGGCGGGGTTTGATAGATGGTCACGCGGTGCGGTATGAGCAATCCGCGATAGTCGCCAAGGTGGTCCTTAAGCATCAGAGCGTACTCGAACGAATCATGCCGGTCTGGCGGTGCTTCGCCCCTGATCTGGCGCGCTTCGAAGCGGTCGAGATCGGAATGATGCAGACCGGCGATGGGCAAGCCGGCGGATCGGTAGCACCTCACTGTCACCAGCCCTTCCGCAATCCGCACATCGGCGGGGGCCGCTCCGTCGCCGCGCGGTGCCCGTTTGAACGGGGAAGGGTTCTCGATGAAAACGCGACAAACCATATTCGTCGCTCCCGCAAGGGCTCCGGTCGCTAATACTGACACGTAGATGTTGATCCGGGAATCTTAGCGCTGGCGCTCGAAAGTGACGCCCGGTGTGCTGCGAGGCGTGAAAGCGGGGAATGTCGACCCAGCAACTCTGGTGTTCGTGGCCGCTGTCGGCAAGGGCACCGTGGCAGAAGGCGCCAAGTTCGCGGGCGCCGGGGTGATCGTCGCCGAACCGGTAGACGAGATCGTACCGGCCGGGCGCTTTTTAATGCTGCTGCCGGTCCTCGTTCCGGTCGGTCCGGTGACCTGGAGCCGTGAGATTCGTGGCCGCGCGCTCTTCGTTGGCCCTTCCTTCTCTAGGGCAATCACCGACATTGGAATTGCTCGATGATTTCGGCGAGGTCCTGACCTCCGTGCTTGAACGCGAGTCAAGGTCTTGACAGCTATGGGACGGTCCTGCACCGGCACTTCTTGGCGGTATCTTCAGACCGATACGGGCTCTTCTTCAGCGTCCGAAGCAGCGTGGAAGCATACACGTAATCGCCTCGCGGCAGGCCAGCGACGATGAACCGCAGCAGATGGCCGCACTTGTCCGGTTTCCCTTGCCGCCTTACGGATTTGGGGGACAATGAATCCCTAGCTGCCCTTGCGGGGCGCCAATGCCAAGTAGCGCCGAAAGCGGTCGGAGCCGTCCGCGATTCCACGCAATCCGCATGCTCGCGGCAGGCCTGCTCTCGGCGCTTGGCCTCTGCTTCGGGAGTGCGACCGGTGCTGTGCCCACGCCGGCGCCGGCGGCAGTGGTGTTGACCGTGGATGGGGTGATCGGCCCCGCTGCCGCTGATTATGTGCTTCGCGGCTTCGCGGCGGCGGCTGAGCGCCGCGCCGCGCTGGTGGTCATCGAACTCGATACGCCTGGCGGGCTCGACGGCTCGATGCGCGACATCATCCGCGCGATTCTGGGCTCGTCCGTGCCGGTCGCGGTCTATGTGGCGCCGAGCGGCGCTAGGGCCGCAAGCGCCGGAACTTATATCGTGTACGCAAGCCATGTGGCGGCGATGGCTCCCGGCACCAATCTCGGCGCCGCGACGCCGGTCACGCTCTTTGGCGCGCCGCCGTCCTCACCCGAACGCCCGACCGGGAAAGAACCGTCGGAACCGACGCCGCACGACACGTTGACCACCAAGGCGGTAAGCGATGCGGTTGCCTATATCCGAGCGCTCGCGCAGATGCGCGGGCGCAACGCCGACTGGGCTGAACAGGCGGTGCGGAAGGCTGTGAGCCTGCCCGCCGAGCAAGCAGCACAAGAGGGTGTGGTCGACCTCATCGCTTACGATGTCCCGGATCTGCTGACGAAAGCCGACGGGCGAACGGTCAGCCTCAGCGGCACACGGATGCGGTTGGAGACAGCCGGCCTGCCGCTGGTTCGGCTCGATCCCGGCTGGCGCACCCGGCTCCTCGGCCTAGTCACCAATCCCGACATCGCTTACCTCCTGTTCCTGCTTGGCATCTTTGGGATTGTTTTCGAGGTGACCCACCCCGGTGTCGCGGCCCCCGGCGTGGCCGGCACCATCAGCCTGCTGGTCGGCTTGTTCGGCCTCAACTTTCTGCCCATCAACTACGCCGCCGCAGGTCTGGTGCTGCTCGGCATCGGACTGATGATCGCCGAGGCCATCCTGCCAACCTACGGTGCGCTCGGGGTTGGCGGCATCGCCGCTTTCGCAATTGGCTCGCTCATGCTGGTCGATACCAACGTTCCGGCTTTTCGCCTGTCGCTCTCGGTGGTGATCGCCATGACGCTTGTCGCTGGGAGCCTGTTCCTCCTGGTGCTGAGCCTGCTGATCCGCGCCCGGCGGCGGCCCATTGTCACTGGTGAGGCAGCGCTGGTCGGCGCGGCGGGCAAGGTCCTGTCCTGGTCTGGTGCAAGCGGCCAAGTGCAGGTGCGAGGCGAGCGCTGGCAGGCCAGTGCCAGGGCACCTCTGGCTTCCGGCCAACCGGTCCGAGTGATCGGCCGCAGAGGACTTACGCTAGCGGTCGAGCCTGATCGGGCGCCGGCGGCAGCCGCAAGGGAGGACCAGTCATGATCTATGCCGTCGTCGTTCTCATCGTACTCTTGCTGGCAGGGCTCCTGGTGTCGTCGGTGCGAGTGCTGCGTGAGTACGAGCGCGCCGTCATGTTCACGCTTGGCCGCTTTACCGGCGTGAGGGGACCTGGGCTCATCCTGATGATCCCGCTGGCACAGCAGATGGTAAGAGTGGACTTGCGCACCATCGTGCTCGACGTACCAAGCCAGGACGTGATCTCGCGCGACAATGTCTCGGTCAAGGTGAACGCGGTGCTCTATTTCCGCGTCGTCGATCCGGACAAAGCGATCATCCAGGTGGAGAATTTCATGCAGGCGACCAGCCAGCTGGCTCAGACGACATTGCGCTCGGTACTAGGCAAGCACGAGCTCGATGAGATGTTGGCTGAGCGCGACAAGCTCAACGCCGACATCCAGGAAATCCTCGACCAGCAGACCGATGCCTGGGGCATCAAGGTGGCGAACGTGGAGATCAAGCACGTTGACATCAACGAAAGTATGATCCGGGCAATCGCCCGCCAGGCTGAGGCCGAACGGATCCGACGGGCCAAGATCATCAATGCTGAGGGCGAGCAGCAGGCGGCGCAGAAGTTAGTGGAGGCGGCGCAGATTCTGGCCGCGTCGCCGGGCGCGATGCAGCTGCGCTATCTCGGCACGCTGCACGACATGGCCGGCGAGAAGAACGCGACGACCATCATCTTTCCTTTCCCAATCGATCTCCTGCAGACTGTTTCCGCCTTGGCGGCCAAAGCTAGGTCCTAGATGGTAGCAGCGGACAATATCTCGCCAGTTGCACTGATTCCTGGATGCACCTGCCGAGTGCGGTTGGCCTCTCCGCCGTGATCGGTCATTCGCCTAATGCGGTGGTTTCGGCGATGGCTGTCTTCGTCGCCACTACCCTTGTACGCGAGCCTCAAGCGCCGGGGCGCGCGTGACCGAACTTTCCTCGACCATCACCAGTCCGAACTGCGGGCAGAGGAAGGCGGAGACGATGCCGACTGACGCTTGGCATATTTTTTACGAGTACACAGGCTGGGGCGCGTTACTCCGTCTTCTCGAAAAGGATTGCTGCGTCTTCTGCTCTTACGGCTCGCTGCGGCGCCCGCCCATTCAGAATCAGGGGCGTGGCGAGAGCTGCGACAAATGACAGATAGAAATGACAGATAGAGTAGCTTCCGGTCAAAAGCGAGGAATGGACCGACGAACATGCGTTTGGATTTTTGCCGCAGATAGTGGCAGCGCGTTACCAGGCAATGTCACGATTGTTTCGTCTCGCCATGCGAGAGTTCTCCGAATTGGGTCTGAAATCTAATCAGGGCAGAACGCTGCCGCTCTGCGTACGGCGAATATCCGGATCGGCGTTGGGTCGTCAAGCTGCGCCGCTGTATGACGTGTGCGTGCCGACGATGCGCGCGATCTCAGCAGGCGCCAGATTATTAGGGCATGTCTGGACCTGCGCCGCGCCGTCGCGCCTTGTTTGTCCGAGCGCAGCGAAATGCTCAGCGCCGAGGTGCATCTCCTTGACGGGCGGGTATGGCCGTAGATCGTCCCGATGGCAGCCTCTGACAGCGCTAGAATTCATCCCGATGGCCGGGTGGACCCGTATGGTGGCGGCTCGCTTATCGGCAGCGTGCAGAACAGGCGCCATTTGCTTGGATTGGCATAGGGCTGCGCTTCGCCGCTTCGATCGATGGCCCAGACGCGCCAGCCGAAATCTGCGTCATAGACCCGCGGCCGCACGATCATCGTGAAGGGGCGCGAAATCGACGTCATCTTTCTTCGTCGGCGTGATCAGCCAGCCTTGTTGACCCGCATGTACCATTCGACGAGACGCCGCACCTGGCGCGGAGTATAGCCGCGCGCCATCATCCGCTCCAGGAAGTCGGCATGCTTCTTCTCGGTGTCGGTGTCTTTCTTGCTGCCGAAGCTGATCACCGGTAGAAGGTCCTCGACCTGAGAGAACATGCGCTTCTCGATCACTTCGCGCAACTTCTCGTAGGAGGTCCAGGACGGGTTCTTACCCCCACGCGCCGCGCGCGACCGCAACGCGAACTTCACCACCTCATTGCGGAAATCCTTGGGGTTGGCAATACCGGCAGGCTTTTCGGTCTTTGCGAGTTCCTGGTTGAGAAGATCGCGATTCATGAGCTGCCCAGTATCCGGGTCCTTGTAGTCCTGATCCTCGATCCACGCATCGGCATAGGCCACGTAGCGATCGAACAGGTTCTGCCCATAATCCCCATAAGATTCGAGATAGGCCTTCTGGATCTCCTTGCCGATGAATTCGGCGTATTTCGGCCCGAGCCATTCCTTGATGAAGTTCAGGAACTTTTTCTCCTGGTCCTCGGGGAACTGCTCGCGGCGGATCGACTGCTCAAGCACGTACATCAAGTGGACCGGATCGGCGGAGACCTCCTGGGTATCGTAGTTGAAAGTACTCGACAGGACCTTGAAGGCAAAGCGTGTTGACAGGCCTTCCATGCCCTCGTCCACGCCCGCCGCATCCCGATATTCCTGCGCCGTCTTGGCGCGCGGATCGCTGTCCTTTAGACTCTCGCCGTCATAGGTCCGCATCTTGGAGTAGAGGTTCGAGTTCTCGTGCGGCTTAACGCGCGACAGCACGCAGAAGCGCGCCAGCATCTCGAGCGTGCTGGGTGCGCAGGGCGCCTCCGCAAGCTCGCTGCTGCTGAGCAGCTTCTCATAGATCTTCTGCTCCTCCGCGGCGCGCAGGCAGTACGGCACCTTGATGACGCAAATGCGGTCGATGAAGGCCTCGTTGGTACGGTTCTTCTTGAAGCCCTGCCACTCGGCCTCGTTTGAGTGCGCCATGATGATGCCCTGATAGGGGATAGCGCCGATGTTCTCGGAGCCGATGTAGTTCCCCTCCTGCGTCGCCGTCAGCAGCGGGTGCAGCGTCTTGATCGGCGCCTTGAACATCTCGACGAATTCGAGCAGACCTTGTGTCGTGCGGTTGAGTCCGCCCGAGAAAGCATAGGCGTCGGCGCTGCCCTGGCTGAAGACCTCGAGCTTGCGGATGTCGACCTTGCCAACCAAGCTTGATATGTCCTGGTTGTTTTCGTCCCCCGGCTCGGTCTTGGCAATGCAGATCTGCCGCAGGCGCGAGGGGTGCAGCCGCACCACCGTGAATTTGGAGATGTCGCCGCCGAACTCGTCGAGCCGCTTCAAGGCCCAGGGCGAGGCAATCCCGGCCAGGCGGCGCTTTGGAATGCGGTATTGCTGCTCGATGGCGTCCCCCATGGTCAGCGGGTCGAACAGGCCCAGGGGGCTCTCGAAGACCGGGCTCATCTGCTTGCCGGCCTTCAGCGTGTAGATCGGCAGTTTCTCCATTAGCAGTTTGAGCCGCTCGGCGAGCGAAGACTTGCCGCCACCCACCGGGCCTAGGAGATAGAGCACCTGCTTGCGCTCCTCGAGGCCCTGCGCCGCGTGCCTGAAATATCCGACGATGCGCTCGATCGTCTCTTCCATGCCGTAAAAGTCGGCAAAGGCGGGATAGACGCGGATGCTCCGGTTCATGAAGATGCGGCCTAGCCGCGGGTGGCGGCTGGTGTCGAAGATCTCGGGCTCGCCGATCGTCGCGAGCAGACGCTCGGCCGCGCTCGCATAGGCCATAGGCTCGCGGGCGCAGCATTTCAAATAGTCCTCAAGAGACATTTCCGTCTCTTTCTCGCTGTCGTACAGCTTCGAGAAGAGACCAAAGAGATCGTCCTGCGACATCATGGGCCACCTCGGTGCTGAAGCACCTGGTGAATTCAGGGCCTGTCTTGGCTTTGGAAGGGAAACCCGCTAACGAGACCCTTCATATGAAAGTAGTCATTGAGGTCTGGGATTTCCATGACCCATGGCGACGCCTGCGGTCGGTCACCTCTGCCGGATCGCATTGGATTCGTCCATGTGTCCTGCGCGGCTTGTCGCGCCGGCGTGACGCACGGTATGGGTTGTTATGGACTGCTACTTCGAGGGAGGCGGTGCGGGCGTTTCCGGCATCCGTTCGAGGATGTTACCGCGCATTTGAGAGCTGCTCGCGTGGAGGACCTCGACCAACACGACAAGCATTGTCGCCTATTGATTCTTCGCTGGTACGCCCGGAACGACAGCCGGCGTACCCTCCGGACTGGATGGTTCATAGATCACAGAACCTGGTCCCTTTGCCTCAGTTTTGCCTGCGACCGTGTTCGCGCCGGTTCCGGAGATAATGTAGTAAAGGGCCGCTCCCGACCGGTGGTGTGGCGAGTTAGAGGACATCTGCGCCGGAAAGGTGATCCGTGTCAGGTTGAGATCATAACTGCCAGGCTTCAGGTCGGGAATCGGCGCCGCCGTGCGATACAGTTTCTTCACCGTGGCAGGGGCTGCCTCGGCGGCCTGATTCAGGTCCGCAGCCGCAACAAGGAGAAAGTGCAGGAAGATCGATGGCTCGGCACTTCCCGTTTTCAGCGATGCCATCTTCGCGCCCGCGATAAATTGCCCTTCCCCGGCACTTAACGTTTTTGACTCTCCATCGATCGAAACTTCAGTCGATCCCGCGAGCTGATAAAGAATGCCGCTGGCCGCTGAGACGCTGCTCTGCTCCCCCGGCGGAATGGTCACAGCTACTGCCCTGAAATAGAGCGGCACCTCCACCACCGTCGGCAGTTTGGTGGCCGCGACCGCAGTGCGCGTAATCGCCGGTGAAGCCGGCGTGGTTTGTGCGACTGCGGATACGTCAGGGGCCACCGCGCCGAGCGGCGCCAATCCAATTGTTCCGAACCGCATGATAACCTCCAGTCAAATTGATGAGCAGGTCCGCGAGAAGGCAGCCCGTCCCTAAAGCGGCCACAACGGACTGCCGGATCACTTATAGGCGCGCACCGCCTCTAGCGTCGCAGCATCGTCACGATGACGACGGCGAGAACGATGGAGATTAACGCGTTGCCGATAACCGAGCGCCATTTGCGCTGCCGATAGGTGTCATAGATTTGGAACATCGACCATAGCCACGCCAGGGTCGCCGCCGTGAGCCGCAGCCAATATTCGATCAAGACAATTGCAAGCGCCAAGCCTGGAAGCAGCATCCCGAATACACCCGCGAGGGCAACACCAAGCGCGACGAGGCGGTGAAGCTGTGTCTCCAAACCAATTCCGCATCGCCGATCTCGCCGCTGACGCCGCGAGAAAGCACCGGATCATCCCAACGGTAAGCCCTAAGGAACCCGAATCCTGTGCCCGCTCGGGTCTATCAGTCAAGCCGTGGCCGCCGCCGCAACATGCTTGCCGCGGGCGGAGTGCCGGCCTCGGCGGCATCGCGTTCGGTGGTCGGCTGCGGGGCGGCGACGGCATCTACCGCCCGTATCAATCCAATCTCGATCTTTGAATTACCGCAGATGAATTACGGCCCGATTGCCGTTGCCAGCAGCGGCGGCCGAGTGACGAGGGCTCCCAACGGTGTCACCGCTCCGGGCGGTTTGTTGTCACCGGCATGACCGCGGCGGGGAACTTCATAACTCTCGGTTCTGCCAACTGCGCGATGTCCATCCTGTTCACCCCCGGGCACGCTGGTTGGCCCCGGCAGCACCATGACCGTCACCAACTTCACAACCGATGCCAGCGCTGTGCCAAGGTTCTATGGCAGCGGCTGGTTCGAATATGTTGGCGCCGATCTCGTGGTCAACGCGTGACAGGCCGGCGGGAACTACACCGGCACATACACGGTCACCGTCATCTACTAGCGCGTCCCGCTGGCCCGCTCGCCGCGCTTCGCGTATCATCTCGACATAGTTCCAATGGCGTGAGAGGGGCCGCTTCGTGCTCCCAGCCGGTTGCTGGGTGGGAGCGACGATGTCCCTCGGCATGGCCATTCTCGACTTCGCCGCGCTCATGGCGTTGGCGATCGCGGCGAAGCGCAACAATTGGACGAAGACTAGCGCGGTTTGCGCTTTGACTGCCTGTGCGACGCTGGCTTGGGGCCTGATGGTTTGGCTGTCCTTCTGACCTCGGGGTCAGAAGATTTCTGGTTGATTGTTCATGAGCGAAGATCAAGCGGTCGCCGAAACAGCGCGGCAGCTGATCGAGCAGCGTGGCGCGGGTGCTGCCAAGTATGCCGATGACATGGCGGCGCGCGCGCGGGATAGGGATGCTGCCGCGTTTTGGCGCAAGGTGGCGGAGGCGGTCCGACGGATGTCGCGAGGTAAATAGGCGTCCATGTTGAAGGAAGAAGCTGACCAACGGCACATTGAGCGGCTGGCGAGGGGGCAGTAGCTGAGATGCTGGCGAGAATGGCGACCCGTCGAGGCACCGAATTTTGGGGCAAGGTTGCCGATGCGCTGCGAGCGATGAAGGTGGACGCCGAGTAGGCGCTCGCGGGTTCCGAATCACCGGCGCTCAAGGCTGAGCTGCTGGTCAGGGCAATGGCGACCAGGGGCGCCGCTCCATGCCTATTGCCGCATGATCGCTGATGCTGGTGTTAGCCAAGCATATCCAAGTTCATCCTAGGCCTCGGATGAAGACGATCGGTGCGTCAACAGCCCCGTTCTTCCAGCGGTTTGCCCGACTCTCGCGCGAACGACAACCCAATCACAATCGCGTGCGCGATGTCGTCGCGGCGTGCCGACGCCCGGGAAAAGTTATCGACGAGCTGCATCGCCTTGAACCCCCTGAGCATGACGAGCGTTCACCTGGTCTCGGGGAGGCAATCATGGGCGAGAAGCAGACGTATCCGAGGTGGTCTGTGCGGGCCCGCACTGTGTCCAGCCCGGCATCTACGAGTCGAGGTGAAAGTCGAGCCAGCGCCCGGCGCACCATCGGAGTACATCACACTCCGGTTCAGGCCGCCTGAGGCTGCGTTCCTCGCACACCTGCTGCAATCAAATCGTCCTCAGGTTCCTGCCCACGACCAACTGCTCGACCAAGTCGCTGGGCACGATACGTAGCCACGCAAAGAAGGCTTGCCGCCCTCGGACGGTCGGTCCTAGCATCAACCTACGTGCGCCCTCCAAGAGACGCCAATGTGCGACCATCGGCAAGGAGGAGACCATGCCCTTCGACGGTACTCGGTATGAAGGCCGCGTCCAGGCCCTAGACAAAATGGATAAGGTGATTGACCTGCTCAGCGATCCGAGGCGCTGGTGCAAGAGGCAATTGCGAAGCCCTGATGGGCGATACTGCATAGTTGGCGCGATGAGGGCCGCGGAGGCCGTAGCCGAACTCAAGGCGCCTATACTGCTGGCGATTGAGCAAGTCACTGGCCGCGTCTGCGGCATCGAGGATTTCAATGACCATCCCGCGACGACGCATGCGCTCGTCGTGGAGGTGCTCGGGCAAGCGCGCGAGAATATTATCAATGGCTCCTCTCATGCCCCTCAGCAAAGGATCGGAACTTGGGCTCTGTTCCGCCAGGCATTCGCTAAGCACCGCGAGATAGCATAGACGCGCCCTTGTTGATCGACTGCTCTGAGCCCCGTTTCGGCGGGGCTTTTTCCTTTTCGGTCGTCGTGCCAGGACAGGCGCGAGCACAAAGAGAGGCAACGATGAAGGCGGCTGCGCTGCGAATTGCCAGCGAGCCTGGCGTTGGCCGGAACATTGTCGTCATCCATCAACGCAAGATGCAGAACGACTGTCCTTTTGCCCTGCGGCTCGAGCAAGGTGGCCGTGTCGAGCTTGCCTATCGGCGTGAAGATAACAGTACCTTTATACGCCACGCCTAAACCTCTGATAGCCGGCAACCTTGCAACGATGCATGCGGGCCTTAGCGTTCTTCTCCCGCAGCGTGAGGTTAGACATCAGCGACAGCGACTATTGGAGAGACGCGTACTAGTAATCATCAATGATGATCCTTATGTAAATCCGATCCCGGTTGATTGCGCAGCGCGACAAACTATTGCAGGCTAAAGGCGCGCGCCTTCACCTATCTGCAACCGGGAGATTTTAGAATGAAAGCAGTTCAGCCAGAACCACAGACGCCGAGTGACGTGGCCCGGAGCTATCGCGAGTTGGCATCGCAGTGTCGAGAGATGGCGAAGCGCGACCGCAGACCGGGTTCGCTGCTCCTACGCGCCGCAGCACTAGACGCAACAGCCGCGCATGTTGAACACCCGGAGAGGGAGTTAGCCTGACTAACAGAACGCGTGGGAAGATCAGACCATCCGTACTCGCTTTGCCTGAACTTTCGCCGAGGAGAACGGGTTTGAATTGGACAATCTGGTGGGACATGCATCGGCGTCCCGGCCAAGAGGGTTGGAGCAGGGCAGTAGAGAGTAACGAAGCAGAAGCACTGCAACGCGCAGAGCGCTTCCTCAAACTCGGATTTGTCGTTTACGAAATCAGGGACCCCAAGGGTCTTCTGGTTCACGATGAGGCAGCGATCAGGAAGCGTTTTAAGCCAGCGCCATGACCTGAGTCTGGACCTGGGCAAAAGCAACGGCAGCCATGAAAATACCGTGGGAACATGACCCCGACGGGCGCTTGGAGTAGGGCCGAAGTGGAGCCGTCGCTACAACGTAAGGGGAAACTTTGATGCCTACAGGAAAGGTGAAATGGTTCAATGCGCAGAAGGGCTACGGCTTCATCGTAGCCGATGATGGCGGACCAGATGTGTACGTGCATATCTCGGCTGTGGAGCGTTCGGGCCTGCCCACTTTGGGCGAAGGACAAATCGTTGAGTACCAGACTGAGGTTCAGAAAAACGGCAAGACCGCCACGACCAATCTGAAGCTCGTCTGACGCTCGTTAAGCATGGGATTCAGCTTATGAAGGCGCACAAGTTCAAGACCGGACAACGAGTGACCGTTGCGCCGAACGACCTAGGTGGTGAGTTGCGCGTAGGAACGTTCACGGTGGTGAGGCCGCTCCCCGAAGAGCGCGGGGTATGGCAATACCGGATCAAATCTATCACTGACGGACATGAGCGCGTCGTTTTTCGAGAACGATCTTAGCTAGTGGGAGCGAAAACGGCAGGACTCAAGGGCGCTGGCGTTGGAGCGCGGGGTGGAGTGGAGAGTTAGGCGCGAGGGCGGCGAAGCTCCTCGCCATCAGCCTCGAAGGCAGCGTCGCTTAAAGAATACGCGCTGCCGGGAAGCTTCGCGTGCGGTCGCATCGAGGAAATACCGGCACATCGTCCCTCTCGTAAACCCGGCGCATCTCCGCGATCACGGTGTTGTGGAGATTTGCGCCGTCACAGCCGAAGGGCGGCGAAGCGCCCGTGATCTGGACACTAGGTCCGCCATCAAGCCGCATCCCTTCGGCCCAAGGCTGCGTAAGCGCTTCGCCAGCGTACTGATCGCGAATGTGGATCACCAATATGTTCCAACTGCACTCAACGGCACACCGTGGGGGACGGTAGTAGATGCCGCGCGCCGACCCTTTCAATCAGCGGATCGAGCCGCGCGGTCTCAATACGAATACTCGTCCATGGGCCTACGGCGAACTTTACGTTGGCTCAGGAAGGCGGGGAACCCTGGCACTAAAGGCCTGCAAGTAACGCTGGTTGCGCTTCCCCGCCTTGAACCCTCATCTCGCTACCCGGCGGGTCTGACGACCTGGCAGCGCCCAGCGAGGAGCAAATTAAGGCAGTTGCGGGTCCCCGCAACCAGGATGCCGCGTTCGACCTGCTCCCCGCAGGTCTTGGCAGAAGCTCATCCCCGGCCGTTACATGCCTTGACGTTCGATCCAATCGAGCACGATATGGGCGGTGTTCTCGGCGCCGGGCTCGACGCAGAGAAGATGACCTGCCCCATCGATGATCAACAGCCGCAACGTCAAGGTCCATCGCATCGACGGCGAGCACGCCGCCAAACGAAATACTGACGTTGCGCACCACGAGCGCCACTTCGGACCTCCCCGCGCGTCCGCCTCTTCGACCCATGCTCGTTGCGACGGCGCAAGAGCGGATCCCGGGCGGTAGCCAATCGTGCTGCAAACCAAATAAGCGCCGGCCCTCACGCGCTTACCAAGGGTTCGCAGCCGTTCAACGTTAGGGCGGCCGCGCCCGCGCCGGAAATAGTTTCGACAACCAGGGGCGATAACAATTTGTTAGGTCCGCGCTGTCCGGAGGGCGGGTCACCATCCGGCTCGAGCCTGCATGCAGACCTGGCCGGCGCTGCTCCGGGTCCAGGACGACACGCCGCCATCCGCTAGGTGCGCGCCGAGCACCTCGAACGTCTCGCCCGCGATCAGCGGCGCAATGGCGCGATAACGGAAGCGGGATGGCGTCCGGCCGCCGAGCACGGCCGCGAGATTGAACAGCAGCGTCGCCTGGAGCGGCCCATGTACTACGAGGCCAGGATAGCCCTCGACGCCAGTCACGTAGGGGGCATCGTAATGGATCCGATGGCCGTTGAAGGTCAGCGCCGAATAGCGAAACAGCAGAACGGGCGATCCTTCGATCTGCCAAGCGAGGTCCGGTGTGGGGCCAGCGTCGGGCGGCGCTTCTCGATGGGGCGTCTTTTCACCGTTCTCGGGCAGGGATCTTTCCGTGTCCCGGTAGACAATGTCATGGCGTTCCGCGAGCGCGGGTCCGCGCCCGGTCAAGAACTCGTGCCGTACCGTCACGAAGCACAGCGGGCCTGAGCGTCCCGCTTTGTGCTCGACGCCCGAGATCGTCGAGCGTCTGGCGATCCGGTCGCCCAACCGCAGCGGTCCGAACGTCTCGATCTCTCCTCCCGCCCACATTCGGCGAGGCAGGGGCACGGGCGGGAGGAAGCCACCCTTTGCCGGATGCCCGTCGGGACCGAGCTCTGCCATGGGCGCGGCTCCCGGTGCGAGACACCAATGCAGGGCCAGCGGGCACTCGCCATCGCCAACGGCGGCTAAGTGCGGGTCGAAGGTGGCGCGAAACCCCTCGACGAGCCGCGGCGTGACGATGTCCTCGGCCTCGGCGGAGCGCCCGATCCACTGTCTCAATGCTGCGATATCGATGGTCAGGAGACCCTCCGGCCGCGAGCTGTCCGATGATGCCGTGGCGTCGCTGCCCAATCAGACGGTGCGCGCGCCGTCGACGGGAAAAACCACGCCGCTGATGAACCCCGCCTCGTCGGAGGCGAGATAGACGCAGGCATTGGCGATGTCGACCGGCCTCGCCAGGCGGCCGAGCGGTATCGTGCTGATGAACTTCGCGCGGTTCTCGGGGGTGTCGGGAACGCCCATGAAGGACTCGAGAAGGCCGGTTTCACCCATCACTGGCGCGACGCAGTTCACGCGGATCTTGTCCGGCGCGAGTTCGACCGCCATCGATCGCGACACCAGGTTCACCGCGCCCTTCGATCCATTGTACCAGGTGAGCCCTGGCCTCGGCCGGATGCCGGCCGTGGAGCCGATGTTGATGATCGTGCCACCGCCTTGCTGTCGCATGATCGGCACGACCGCGCGCGTCATGAGGAAGATCGATTTCACATTGATGGTATAGACCCGATCGAACTCTTCCTCGCTGACCTCGAGCATCGGCTTGTTGCGATGTGTCCAGCCGGCGTTGTTGACGACGATATCGAGCCGCTTGAAGGCCGCAATCGCCTGGTCAACGGCGCTGTCGATATCGCCCTGCTTCGTCACATCGCCGCCGACCGCGATGGTGCCGCCGCCGGCCTCTCCGGCCACTTTTGCGGCGCCATCGCCGTTCAAATCGAGGATGACCACCTTCGCGCCCTCCTCGACATACCTGCGGACGATCTCCGCGCCGAAACCCGATGCCCCGCCCGTCACGAGGGCAGTCTTTCCATACAATCGCATTGTGAGTCCTCAGCTGTGCACCGCCAATCTGGGCATGTGCGCGCATTTTGGTGAAATACTGAAAAATGCCAAGGATATACCGGCGTGGGCAAGGATGCCGTAGCCCAATCCGCGCGCGATCAAAGCCTTGATATGGGCCAGCGAATCCATCTCCAGGATGATGTGAAGATTGACGCCCTGGGTATGGGCAAAGCGCTCGATCATCTCCCGCAGTCCGTGCGTCCGATGAAGCAAGATCAGGCCGAATTCCGCGCACTCGGCCAAGGTGACGGGCTTCTTGGCAATCCCGTCGTCACCGACCTCATGCGGCCAGCCACCGGCGGAGACCAGGAGGAAGAGCTCTTCGATCAGCAGCGGCGTCACGCGCAGGTGGCGTGCAGCATTCACATCGTAGAGGACGCCGAGACCGATCACGCCTTCGTTCAGCCATTCCTGCACGTGCCCGCCCGCTAGGCCGGATAGGATTTTTTTATACCTATTCAAATCGGCCAATCAAGGCCCGAGGTTCGGAGACGCGGAGAGATGTGGCGGTGCGTTGGCGAGCGGGATACATTGTGCCCATATAAAAAAGCGATCGCCGCTAGGCGCCATCCCTATTTCCGGGAAGCCCGGATGGCGTCCTAATCCTCTGCTCTGGAATCCGTCCTGTGGTTGCCGCGTCCGCGCCGAGCTTGCTCCTCCGTGAGGGAGGATAATGCAAAAACCGTTGGAAGGCTTGCTTGTGGTGGCGCTGGAGCAGGCCGTCGCCGCGCCCTTTTGTACGATGCGACTGGCCGATGCCGGCGCGCGGGTCATTAAGCTCGAACGACCGGAAGGCGATTTCGGCCGCGGCTATGACGATGTCGCGATGGGGCAGTCGAGCTACTTTGTCTGGCTCAACCGCGGAAAGGAATCGGTGGTCGTCAACTTACGGGCCCAGGAAGATCGCTCGCTATTCGAGGCTCTCGTCGCCAAGGCCGATGTTTTCGTCCACAATCTGAAGCCCGGCGCGCTTGAACGCATCGGCTATAACATCGACGCGCTTTGCCGCGAGAACCGCCGCCTCATCGCATGCTCGATTTCGGGTTACGGCGAGACCGGACCGATGGCACAGCGCAAGGCCTACGACCTCTTGGTGCAGGCCGAATCGGGATTGGCGTCGATCACCGGCGGACCTTCGGAGGCCGCGCGAGTCGGCTTCTCGATTGTCGACATTGCGACGGGTGCGGTCGCCGTTCAGGCGGTACTTGAGGCGCTCTACGGCCGAACGGTCACCGGAAAGGGCACGCATATTCGCCTGTCGATGTTCGACACGATCGTTGAATGGATGGCGGTGCCGTTCCTGCATGCCGCCCAGGGCCGGCCGCCGAAGCGCATCGGGCTGGCGCATCCTTCGATAGCCCCATACGGTGTGTTCCGGTCGGGGGATGGCAAACCGATCCTGATCTCGATTCAGAACGAGCGCGAGTGGGTGGCGCTTTGTGAACGGGTGCTCGGAGACGCAGCTCTCTTGAGCGATCAGCGGTTTTGCTCGAATGTGGCGCGCGTTCAAAACCGCGAGGCGACGGACGCGCGCGTTGCCGCAGGCTTTGCCGTGCTCGCTTCAAGCGAGCTGGTGGAGCGGTTGACCCAGGCCGACATCGCCTTCGCCTTCGTCAACGAGATCGCCGATATCGTCGGTCATCCGCAGTTGCACACCATCCCGATCGCAACTCCGGGAGGTGTGCTCGACGTGCCTGCTCCGGCGCCGATCTGGGCGGAAGGCGAACGGCGCTACGGATCGGTTCCCGCACTCGGCGCACACAGCCATTCCGTGCGCCAGGAGATTGCCGCGAAAGGCCGACGGCGCGAGGCAGGCCAGAATTCCAGAATTATGGGGAAGACCGTCGGCACCGAGACCCCCAGTGAACCGCTATCGCAGGAGGAGCCTATGACGCTAAAGCAGACCTTTGCCGAATATCTGAAGTCGCAGACGGATGTGTGGCGTGCGCAAATCAAGGATTACGAGGCTCAGCTCGGAAACACCGGCGCGGAAACCCGTGCCCGCTACGAGAAAGCCGTAGCCGAGATGCAGGCGAGGGCCGAGGAGGCCCGTAAGCTCTTGGAGCAAGTGAAGAGTACAAACGAAGTCGCCTGGAAGGACATGCAAGGCGCCACGCGAAAGGCCTTCGCAGACTTGCAAAAGGGTTGGGCCGACGCGCTTTCGCGCTTTCAGTGACAGTTTGCCAATCGAGCTGCCGGGCTGGGCTTTCTCACCTATCCTAGCTGGCGTTTTGCCACCGTCGCAAATCAAAAGCCTCAAGCGCTGATCGACGGTCGCTGTTCTCTCTCCCGTGGCTTCCGAAGGTAGCCCGACGCATGCGCTGCGCGTTTTTCCGGCTCCCGAGACTGGGCGGACGCGTGAGCGACGACCGGCGTTCGACCTCACGCTGATTTCTGGCGGGGCTCGACCGGATGAGCATCCACCTCCCGCCAAGAAAATCGTTGTTGTCATGTTTAGTGAAATGGTATTTACTAAACTGAACAACAACAGCTGCTAAGCGCGTTCGGCTTAAACGGCGCATAGCGCGGGTCATGAGCGGCCGTGTTCAACACGACCATGGCTGGCCGGAGAATAACCGTTGCACACCGGCCGACCGGGGATGCAACCAAGGGAGAGAGCGAATGAGATGGCTATCAGCTACCGCTATACTTGCCGGTTTTGCTTTTGCAGTCGCGCCGATCACGCCGGTGCACGCGCAAGGCAAATCTTTGACCCTGTGCTGGGCGGCCTGGGATCCAGCCAACGCGCTGGTCGAGCTGTCCAAAGACTTCACGGCAAAGTCCGGGATCGAGATGAAGTACGAGTTCGTCCCATGGACGAGCTATGCCGACCGCTTCCTCAATGAATTGAACACCAAGAGCAAGCTCTGCGACCTCATCATTGGCGACAGCCAGTGGATCGGCGGTGCCGCGGAAAACGGCCACTACGTCAAGCTCAACGAGTTCTTCGACAAGAACGGCATCAAGATGGCCGATTTCATGCCGGCGACGGTGCTCGGCTATTCCGAATGGCCCAAGAACTCGCCGAATTACTGGGCGCTGCCGGCGATGGGCGACGCCGTCGGCTGGACTTATCGCAAAGACTGGTTCTCGCGCCCCGAGATCCAAGCTGAGTTCAAAAAGAAGTACAGCCGAGATCTCGCTCCGCCGAAGACCTGGACCGAGCTGAAGCAGGTCGCAGAGTTCTTCCAGGGCAGGGAGATCGACGGCAAGAAGGTCTACGGTGCGGCAATCTTCACCGAGCGAGGCTCGGAAGGCATCACCATGGGCGTCACCAACGCCCTCTATGTTTGGGGCTTCAAGTACGACGACCCGGAGAAGCCCTATCACATGGAAGGCTTCGTCAACGCCCCGGGCGCGGTCGAGGGGCTTGAGTTCTACAAGTCGCTATACAAATGCTGCACGCCCCCCGGCTACACCAACGCCTACATGCAGGAAGGCCTCGACGCCTTCAAGTCGGGCCAGGTCGCCATGATGATGAACTGGTTCGCCTTCTTCCCCGGGCTCTACAAGGATCCGGATGTCGGCGGCGCCAAGATCGGCTTCTTCGTCAATCCCCGCGAGAAGTTTCAGGCAACCCAACTCGGCGGACAGGGCATATCGGTCGTATCCTACTCGGACAAGCGGGACGATGCCCTCAACTACATGAAGTGGTTCGCCCAACCGGACGTCCAGAAGAAATGGTGGAGCCTGGGCGGCTACTCCTGCGCCAAGTCGGTGCTGCTCGATGCCGAATTCCCGAAGAGTGCACCGTTCGCGGGCGATTTCCTCAAATCGATGGACATGGTCATCGATTTTTGGGCCGAGCCGGCCTATGCCGAACTGCTGCTCGACATGCAAAAACGCATGCACGACTACGTGGTCGCGGACAAGGGAACGGCAAAGCAGGCGCTCGAGCTCCTGATCAAGGACTGGCAAAAGGTCTTCAAGGAGGAAGGCAAGCTCTGACAGCGTATCCGCTCGCCGGGACTCCTGCACGGGTCATGATCTGTGCGGGGGTCCACGGCGCGAGCGCTGGCCGATTTTGACACCGCGTTCCTTTGACTTCACAGTGATCGCCCTATGAGTGACATGACGGCGAAACCGTCTTTGACAGCGCGCGCTATCGATGCGACGCCGGCGACGATTGCCCGACGCGTCCGTGGCCTATCCGACCGGGCGATCGCGTGGATCTTCATCACGCCAACGATCGCCCTGCTGCTGGCGATCAACATCTTTCCGCTGATCTGGACGGTCCGACTATCCTTCACAAACTTTCGCGCAAACCGGCCGAACGCCCTGATCAAGTCGATTGGGCTCGAGAACTACGCGAGCATACTCACCGATCCGGAAATCTGGGCCGGGATGCAGGTGACGGCGCGCTTCGTCATCGCGACGATCGTCATCGAGACCGTCCTCGGCTTCGCGCTCGCCTACCTCATCGACCGCAAGTTCCGCGGCCACGGCTTCTGGACGACGGTCATCCTGATTCCAATGATGCTGTCGCCGGCGGTCGTCGGCAATTTCTGGACGTTTCTCTATCAGCCGCAAATCGGTCTCTTCAATTACATCGTGGCCTTCCTCACCGGCGGCTCTCCGTCGTCCTTCTCGATGATCGGCGACGTGCGCCTCGCGCCATGGTCGATCGTCATCGTCGATGCCTGGATGTGGACGCCCTACGTCATGCTGATCTGCCTCGCCGGCCTTCGCTCCATCCCGAACGACATATACGAAGCCGCCGAGGTCGACCGCGCCTCGAAATGGCGGCAGTTCTGGTCGATCACGCTGCCGATGGCGTTGCCCTTCATCATGCTCGCGGTGCTGTTCCGCGGCATCGAGAACTTCAAGATGTTCGATATGGTCAATCTCCTGACCAATGGCGGACCCGGTTCGACGACTGAGCTCGCGTCGATCACCCTGAAGCGCGAAGCCTTCGAGAAGTGGCGGACGGGATATTCCTCCGCTTTCGCGATCATCCTCTTCTGCACGATCTTCGGCTTGGCGAACATCTATGTGAAGGCGCTCAACCGTGTGAAGCAGCGATGACCGGGATCACCACCGCCCATTCCGTGGTAGAGCCGAGCCGGCTCGCGAAGCGCGTCGCCGCCGCGATCATCATCTCGTACTCGGTCATCTCGATGTTGCCGCTGCTGTGGATCTTCATCACCGGATTCAAGACGCCGCCGGACTCGATCGCCTATCCGCCGAAGGTGGTGTTCTCGCCGTCGCTTGAAGGCTATGTGAACCTGTTCACCACGCGATCGCGACAGGCGCCCGAATACATCGCCAGCCTGCCTCCCGCCGAGACCTGGTACGACCGGCTGGTGCGGTCGCGCGGCATGGTGATCGCCGGTGCCTCGAAATACGTCCCGCGCTATGTCAACTCGCTGGTGATCGGCTTCGGCTCTACCTTGCTCGCGGTCTTTCTCGGTACCATCGCGGCTTACGGTTTCTCGCGCTTTCGCGTGCCGCTCAAGGACGACCTCCTGTTCTTCATACTGTCGACGCGCATGATGCCGCCGATCGCCGTCGCGATTCCAATCTACCTCATGTATCGCGAGCTCGGCCTCACCGATACCAAGGTCGGCATGATCCTGCTCTACACCGCCGTCAACCTGTCGCTCGCCGTCTGGCTCCTCAAGGGATTCATCGACGAGATTCCGCGCGAGTACGAAGAGGCGGCGATGATCGACGGGTATACGCGGCTGCAGGCTTTCCGCAAGGTCGTGTTGCCGCAGGCGGCGACGGGGATCGCCGCGACGGCGATCTTCTGCCTGATCTTTTCGTGGAACGAGTACGCCTTCGCCGTGCTCCTGACGTCGGGCGAAGCGCAGACAACGCCGCCCTTCATCCCTTTCATCATCGGCGAGGGTGGGCAGGACTGGCCGGCCGTAGCGGCGGGGACCACCCTTTTCCTCATTCCCATCGTCGTCTTCACGATTCTTCTGCGCAAGCTGCTGCTGCGCGGCATCACTTTCGGCGCGGTGCGGCGATGAGCGCGCTGCTCGAGAAGGGCACACCACGCTCGCTGTTGCGCCGCATCTTTCAGCGCGGTCCATGGGAGAACCTGGCCACGGCGCTCATCGCTGCGGGTGTCGTCATGCTGCTGCAGCCGATCTCGCTTGATCTCTACACCTACTCGTTCGCGACGATCCTCACGGGGACCGTGATGTTCATGATCGTCAGCAAGTTACCGGACTGAGGCAATCGCCATGGCCGAGATCGTGGTCGAGAATCTGCACAAGGCGTTCGGCGAGTTCGTCGCGGTGCATGATTCGACATTCACGGTGGATGACGGCGAGTTCTTCTGCCTGCTCGGTCCGTCTGGCTGCGGCAAGACGACGACGCTGCGGATGATCGCGGGGCTGGAGCTGCCATCGTCGGGACGCATCCTGCTCGGCGGCAAGGACGTCACGTCGAAGCGCGCGGCCGAGCGCGACATCGCCTTCGTATTCCAGCTCTTCGCGCTCTATTCGCACATGACGGTGCGCGCCAATATCGGCTTTCCCCTCAAATGCCAGGGCATGAAGCGAGCCGAGATCCGCGCGAGCGTCGAAGAGGCGGCGCGCATACTGCGCATCACCCACCTCCTCGATCGTCGAGTGTCGGGGCTGGCCTCCGGCGACCGACAACGCGTCGCTCTCGGCCGTTCCATCGTACGCCGGCCCAAGGCTTTCCTGATGGACGAGCCTCTCGGCGCGCTCGATGCCGAGTTCCGTCATGTCATGACCGGGGAGCTCCGCAATCTGCATAACCGGCTGCGGGCAACCACGGTCTACGTCACGCACGACCAGCTCGAAGCAATGGCGCTGGCGGACAAGATCGCGGTCATGAATCATGGCGCCATCGAGCAGCTAGGCACTCCGCGCGAGATTTACGAACGGCCGGCATCGCTGTTCGTCGCCGACTTCATCGGCTCGCCGCCGATGAATTTTCTTGGCTTCCGCAGCGGCGTCGGGGCCGGCGCTCGGTCGGTATCCCTCGGCGCGGCCCTGATCGGGGTGCCGCAGATCCGGGAAGACCTCGACGAGCGCGAACTTCTGCTCGGCGTTCGCCCGGAGGACGTGCGCTTGCGCGACTGTGGCCTGATGAACGGCGAGGTCTTCGGTTCGGAGTATCTCGGGACGACGCAGATCGTAACCCTTTCGACGCCGCACGGCACCGTGCGGGCGCGCCTGTCGGCCGACGTGGTGGTGCAACGAGGCGAACGTGTCGGCCTCGATTTCCGGCCCGAAAAACTCTCGCTGTTCGACAAGACCACCGGACGGGCGGTGCGCACGGCGTTGACCGAAGGCGGCGCTCATGGCTGAGATCGTGCTCGCCGGGATCACAAAGCGCTTCGGCGAGGTGACGGCACTCGCCGAGCTGTCGTTGAAGATCGGCGATGGCGAGTTCATGGTATTGCTCGGCCCTACCGGCGCCGGCAAAACGACGACGCTCCGGCTGATCGCCGGGCTCGAGCGCCCTGACGCCGGGCGCATCGCGATCGCCGGCCGCGATGTGACGCGCGCACCACCGGCCGAGCGCGACGTGACCTTCGTCTTCCAACAATTCTCGCTGTATCCGCATCTCTCGGTCTACGACAACCTGGCCTTTCCGCTGCGCTCGCCGATCCGGCGCGTGCCCGAACCGGAGATCGCCCGCAAGGTCGGCGACGTCGCGGCGCTGCTGCGGATTGAAGCCAAGCTTGCCAATCGTGCCACCCAGCTCTCCGGCGGCGAGATGCAGCGCGTCGCAATCGGCCGCGCGCTCGTCCGCCAGCCGGCGGTCTATCTGATGGACGAGCCGCTCTCGTCGCTCGATGCGAAGCTGCGCGCCGAACTTCGGCTGGAGCTCAAGCGCATCCAGCAGGACTTCGGCGCGACGATGCTCTATGTCACACATGATCAGATCGAGGCGATGACCATGGCCACGCGCATCGGCGTCATCGAGCGCGGGCGCCTCGTCCAGCTCGCGACACCGCGCGAGATCTACGAAAACCCGGTCAACGTCCATGTCGCGGCTCGGCTCGGCCAGCCCGGGATCAACCTCGTCCCGCGCGGCCTTTTCCCGGGAATGGCTGCCCCGCCGACAGCTGCGATGATCGGCGCCCGCACCGAGCATCTCAGAATTGCGCGGTCGACGAACGGCGCCGCGACCGGGCGCGTCACCTGGATCGAACATCTGGGTGACCGAAACCACCTTCATGTCCGGGTCGGCGACAGCGAGGTCGTGACCCTGGCCGATCCCGATGCCGGCCTCGGCGTCGGTGATGATGTCGCGATCGAGTTCGTCCGGCCGCTCTATTTCGACAAGGATGGCAACCGTGTCACTGACTGATCCCAGAAATTTTCGTGGCATGCGATCGAGGTGTCGATGAAATTCGATAGTGCACTGAACCGGCGGCTGATCGCCGCTACGGCGCAAGCGGTGATCTCCCATGCCGACGAGCTGAGCGATCTCGACCGGGCCATCGGCGACGGCGACCATGGTCTCAACATGAAGCGCGGCTTCGAAGCCGTGATGGCCGACCTCGATGGCCTCGCCGTCAAGCCGCTCCCCGACCTCCTCAAAGGACTCGGCACACATCTCGTTATGAAGGTGGGGGGCGCGTCGGGTCCGCTCTATGGCACGCTCTTTATCGCGCTCGGCAAAGAGCTGCCGGACGAACCAAGCCTCAGCGACGCAACGCACGCCTTCGCGATGGCGATCGCCGCGGTGAAGGCCCGCGGCAAGTCGGATGTCGGCCAGAAGACAATGCTCGACGTGCTCGCTCCGGCGCTCGCCGAGCTCAACGAGGGCGGCGGCGACCTGCCGCAGCGCCTGCGTAAAGCCGCCGGCGAGGCCGCCGAGGCGACGAGGCCCATGCGGGCCGTGCGCGGTCGTGCGTCGTTCCTCGGGGAGCGCAGTGTCGGCCACGTCGATCCCGGCGCCCGTTCCAGTGCGCTGATGATCACGGCAGTCGTCGACGTACTGGGAGCCGGGGCATGACGGACAATGTCGGGATCGTCATCGTCTCGCACTCGCCCGACGTGGCGCGCGGCACGGCGGACATGGTGCGGCAGATGGTCGGGGCGGAGGTGCCGCTGGCGTGGTGCGGCGGCGCGCCCGGCGGCGGCCTGGGATCGAGCGTCGAGGCGATCATCGAGGCGATCGGGCAGGCGTGGTCGAGCCGGGGCGTCGCCATTCTCGTCGACCTCGGTGGCGCTGAAACCAACAGCGAAATGGCGATCGAAATGCTTCCAGAGGCGCGGCGCTCGATGGTGATGGTGTGCAACGCCCCGATCGTCGAAGGCGCCGTGATAGCGGCAACGGAGGCCTCAGGCGGGGCGACGCTCGAGCAGGTGCGGCGCACCGCCGAAGAACTGTCGCCGATCTAATCGAGGCGAGCGCGAGAAGGAAATCATGTCGGAAACGGTTGTCCAGGGTTCGGTCTTTTTGGCGCATGCGATTGGGCTGCACGCTCGCCCTTCGGTCAAGCTGACGAAGCTCGCCAAGATGTTCGCTGCTACGATCGAACTTGCCGCCGCCGAGAAGGGGCCCTGGATCGACGCCAAAAGCATCGTCAAGGTGATGGCCGCCAAGGTGCCGCAGAACGCGACATTGCAGTTTCGTGCGACCGGCCCTGATGCCGTGGAAGCGGTCCGCTCCTTGATCCGGCTGGTCGAGCGCGATTTCAGCGAGGATGTTCCTGATGGCGCCGTCGCGTGAGCTGAGAGGAAAACCGGCAGCGCCAGGCCTGGCCTTCGGGCGCCTCGTGAGGCTCGACGCCGCAACCGGGCAGCGGATCTCGACGGGCGACGAGTCTGCCGAGCGCCTCGCACTCGAGCGCGCGATCGGCGCTGCCATCGACGACCTCGAGGCGCTTCGGGCGCGCTCCGAGGATGCCGACGGCATCGAGATGCTGGCTTTCCAGGTCGCGATGCTGGGGGACGACAGCTTGCGGGCGCCGGCCCTGGTGGCGATCGCCGAAGGTACGGCCGCGGAGCCTGCGTGGTCGTCGGCGCTTGCCGTCCAGATCGCCGATTACGAAGCGTCGGAGGACGATTACTTCCGCGCGCGCGCCAGCGATTTGCGGGACCTCCGCGACCGCGTCCTCGGGCATCTCACGGGCGCCACGCGCGGCGGGATCAAGACGGATGGCGCCGTGCTCGCTGCCGAAGATATGGCGCCCTCCGTGTTCCTGGAGACGGATTGGAGCGCCGGAGGCGGATTGGCTCTGACTGGCGGCAGCACCAGCAGCCATGTCGCCATTCTCGCCCGAGCGCGGGGCATCCCGATGGTGGTCGGTCTTGGCGCCGCCGAGTTCGACGGACACCAGGAGGTGCTGATCGACGGTGGCTCCGGACTTGTGATCCTGAGCCCGGACGCCGATGCGAAGCAAAACGCCGCGAAACGGATGGCTGCGACAGCGGCGGTCGCGCGACTTGATCTGGCGGAGCTTGCCAAGCCCGCAGCCACCGCGGACGGCGTGCCGATCGCCGTCATGATCAACATTGCCGATCCGGCCGAGCTCGCGACGCTCGATCCCGCGCATTGCGACGGCATCGGGCTGGTGCGCACGGAGTTCCTGTGCCGGTCGCATGCGGCGCTGTTCGACGAGGAGGCGCAATTCACAGCATACCGGCGGCTCCTCGAATGGGCTTCCGGGCGGCCGGTCACGATCCGCACGCTCGACGCCGGCGGCGACAAGCCGATCCCCGGATTTACGATCGACGGCGAGTCCAACCCGTTCCTTGGGGTGCGCGGTATCAGGCTGTCGCTCAGGCACCCGGAGACGCTCCTCGTTCAGTTGCGGGCGCTCGCCCGTGCCGCCGCGCTCGGTGAGCTGAAGATCATGCTGCCGATGGTTACGGTGCCGAGCGAGATTGACGACGTTTCCCGATTGCTCGACGTTGCGCTCGCGGAGGTCGCGGCGCTCGGCGTGCCTTATCGCCGCCCGGCGCTGGGCATCATGGTCGAGGTGCCTGCGACGGCGCTCGACATCGGCAGTTTCGACGCCGCGTTCTTCTCGATCGGCAGCAATGATCTCACGCAATACGTCACCGCCAGCGCCCGCGACAGCGGCGCGCTCGCGGCGCTGAATGATCCGCGAAATCCTGCCGTCATGCGCCTAATCGCCGAGGTCGCAGCCCATGGCATGCGCTCCGGAATCGAGGTCAGCCTCTGCGGCGATGCCGGCGGCGACCCGGCCGTGATTCCCCAATTGATTGCTGCCGGGCTGAGAACACTGTCAGTCGCGCCAACCGCATTGGCCCGCACCAAGGCGGCGATTGCGGCATGCCGGGCTCGAAAAGCCGATGGCTAAGTCCGAAGCCGATCAGAGCCCGGCCACCGGCGATGCCGTCGCTGAGTACAAGAGAATTCTGCAGCGCATTCTCGAGAATCGACCGTCCGGCACGCGTCAGCGCCTCGCCGCCGCGCTCGAGAAGAATCGCAGCTTCATCTCGCAGATCACGAACCCGGCCTATGCTGTTCCGATTCCGGCGATCCACCTCGACACCATTTTCGAGATCTGCCACTTCCCTCCGGAGGAGAAGAAGCATTTCCTCGAAGCCTATGGCCGCGCACATGCGCGCCGCGTGAAGCTCGTCAGGGAGACGCGGCGATTGCGGAGCCACACGATCTACCTGCCCGATCTCGGGGACGAGGCGCGCAACCGCCGCATCGAGAAGCTGGTCGCGACTTTCATCACCGAACTGATCCGACTTATCTAGCCGGCAATACGGCTCAAACGAGCCATCGTCGTGGGAGGAACCAATGAAAAAGCTGATAAACGCGGCGGATACGGTGCTGACCGAGAGCCTCGACGGCTTTGCCGCCGCGCATGCCGACATCGTGGCGCTTGGCCCCGAGCGCAAGTTTGTGCGACGCGCGGCGCTCGGCCGCGGCAAGGTCGCACTCGTGTCCGGTGGCGGAAGCGGCCATGAGCCGCTCCACGCCGGGTTCGTCGGTTTTGGCATGCTCGACGCGGCCTGCCCGGGACAGGTTTTCACATCACCGACACCCGACCAGATCGTCGCCGCGGCTGAGGCGGTGGATGGCGGCGCGGGCATTCTCTTCATCGTCAAGAACTACGAGGGCGACGTCATGAATTTCGACATGGCGCGCGAGATCGCGGACCGAGAGTTCGCGACTGTCGTTACCAATGACGACGTCTCGGTCGAAACCTCGACCTATTCGACCGGCCGTCGCGGCGTAGCCGGGACCCTCATCGTCGAGAAGATGGTCGGTGCGGCAGCCGAGCGTGGCGCGAATCTCGCAGTCCTGAAGGCCCTCGGCGACCGCGTCAACAACGGCACGCGGACAATGGGTGTTGCGCTCACGAGCTGTACCGTCCCCGCGGCCGGCCGGCCGACCTTCGCGCTCGGCGGGGATGAGATGGAAATGGGCGTCGGCATCCACGGCGAGCCGGGACGTCGCCGCGTCAAGCTCGGCTCGGCGAACAAGATCGCCGAGGAGATGGTCAACGCGATCGTCGATGATCTCGGGGCGGCGGCCAAAGGCGAGGTGCTGCTGTTCGTCAATGGCTTTGGCGGCACTCCCTTGATGGAGCTTTATCTGATGTACCATGCCGCGCGCTCGCTGCTCGAACGGCTTGGCCTCAAGATCTCGCGCTCGCTGATCGGGAGCTATGTGACATCGCTGGAGATGGCGGGCTGTTCGATCACGGTCAGCTGTCTCGACGATGAGCTTCGCACCTTGTGGGATGCGCCGGTTCATACTGCCGCTCTCCGCTGGGGGCGGTAGCGCTCATGGCTGGGGTCGAGGATGATACGCTGGGCTCGCCCCCGTCGTGATCAACCAAACATAACGAGAGGGAGGAACACATGGCCCTTACCCTGTTCACCAATGTCACGGTCCTGGACGGCTCGGGTGCCGACCCGTTTCCGGCCCAGGTGCTCGTCGAGGGCAATCGCATCAAGGCTCTGGCCCGGACCGGCAAGGCCCTGCCGCCGGAGGGTGCCCTGCAGATCGACGGTGGCGGCGCGACACTGATGCCTGGCCTCGTCGAGGCGCATGGCCATATCAGCTTCGCCAATACGGCAGACCTCGAGTCACTTGGGAACATCCCGCCCGAGGAGCATACGCTGCTCGCCGCCAAGCACGCCAAGCTGATGCTCGACCAGGGGTTCACCAGTATCAACAGCGCCGCCGCAGCGAAGCCTCGGCTCGACGTCGTGATCCGTAACGCCATCAACGCCGGCGATATCCCGGGTCCTCGCATGCTGGCAGCGACGCCCGAGATGACGGTGTCGGGCGGGCTCGGCGACGTGCGGCTGTGGCACATGCACCGCGAGACCTTCGCCATCGTCTGCGACGGGCCCGACGAATTCCGTCGCGTATCCCGCCAGATGTGCCGGGAAGGCGTCGACACCCTCAAGATCAATCCCTCCGGTGACGAGTTCGTGCCGTGGGCCCGGGCCGAGCAGACCGTGATGAATGATGCCGAGGTCGAAGCGGTGTGCGAGGTCGCGCGTCAGCGCGGCAAGCGCGTCGCCGCGCACGCCCGCTCGGCCGAATCGGTGAAGATGTGCCTGCGCCACGGTGTCGAGCTCATCTTCCATGCAACGTTCGCCGATGATGAGGCCATCGACCGACTTGAGCAGGCGAAGGACCGAGTGTTTGTCGTTCCGACCATCGGCATCACCTTCGCGACGCTCCGCGAGGCGAGCCAGTGGGGCATCACACCCAGCGTCGGTGAACAGCTCGGGCTCAAGCGGGAGCTTGAATCCGCGATCAGGGTGATGGCGGAACTGAAGCGCCGCGGCGTGCGCATCCTGCCCGGCGGCGACTACGGCTTTGCCTGGAATCCCGTCGGGAGGAATGCCCGCGACATCGAGCATTTCGTTAATCTGCTTGGCTTCACGCCGATGGAAGCGATCACGGCAGCGACCAAGCTCGGCGGAGAGATCATGATGCAAGGCGGCGCACTTGGCCAGGTCAAGCCAGGCTATCTCGCCGACCTCCTTTTGGTGGACGGCGACCCCCTCGCAGACGTGCGAATTCTTCAGGACAAGGATCGCCTGCTCGCGATCGTCAAGGACGGCCAGTTCCACAAGCACCCTGCACCAAGGCGTCGCATCGAGGGCATTGCCGCCGAATAGACGACGGACAGTCCGGATAATCGAGCAGGGAGCGCGTAGATGCGGTCGACCCAAAAGATCGCGCGCGCGAGCCACACGAGCTGCAGGCGATCTGCAAGGATCGGATGCCGTTCGTCCGGGTCGGCGGCGTCAATGCGCTTCCCTCCCCGTTTCCTTTCATCGCCTTCTGAGCGGGGGAATAGGCGCCGCGACAGCGTTTCTATTCTACGATAAGCAATGTTCAGCATCTCTTAGTGATATATTCCTAGTCTACAGACCTTTGTCCATAGATGCCCGGACACCGGTCTGAATGTCGTCCATCAAAGAGTTCGTGCGGTCTAGGCCCGGATCGGGTTTCATCAAATTCGCCCTATTCTCTACGCTTTTGGCGGCGGGAGTGGGGTATGGGACATATTCACTGAACCTGCGCTGGTACGTTGCCAACAAGGGCGAAGAGAAAATCACCGCGCTGCAGCTCGTCGACGCGTTCGTCACCAACTATTCCGACATCCGCGGCCGCTTCAACAGCGACGAGGTGCCCGTCCCGGCAACGTTCCGCGCCCATTCCATCGAGCTATTCAACCGTATGCGCGACGCCGACAACGTCCTGCGCCTGCAATGGGTGGGTAGAGCCGGACGAGCGATCGCGACACCTCCTGTGGACGCCGCAATGGCGGAAACCATCGAGGCCTTCGCCGGGGAGACCAACCCGACAGCACGGTCCAGCCTGCTTACCGTCGGAAACGACCTCGTGTTCCGTACCGTCTACCCGTCCAGCGCTACCCAGCAAAGCTGCGTCGATTGCCACAACAGGATGCAGCCGGATCAGCCGCGATGGCATCTCAACGATGTCATGGGAGCGTTCTCGATCGACGTTCCCGCTGGCCCGTTCCTGCGCACCAATCTCCTGCAAAGCACCGGTCTCGGCCTGGCGCTCTCCCTCGGCCTGAGCGGCGTCGGCTTCTTCATCGCTGTACAGTCGTTCCGCTCGCTGCGCGAGCGCGAGGCGGCGCAGGCACGGCTGAAAGAAAGCGAGCAACGGTTCCGCGATTTTGCCGAGTCCGCCTCCGATTGGTTCTGGGAGCAGGACGAGCAGCTTCGCTTCACCTATGTTTCGGAGCGCGTCGAGAAGTCTGGCCTGCCGACTGAGGCCCATCTCGGCAAGACGCGCCGCGAGGTCGTGTCGATGGGGGTGACGGAGGAACAATGGCAGGCGCATCAGGCTGATCTTGGGGCTCGGCGTCCTTTCCAGAATTTCCGCTTTGCGCGTTTCACGCCGTCCGGGGATGCGCGGCACATCAGCGTCAACGGCAGGCCAATATTCGACGATGCGGGGCGCTTCCTCGGCTATCGGGGCACAGCGAAGGATGTCACGGCGGAGGTCGCCAGCGAGATCGAACTGGCGCGGCACGTCGAGGCGCGCACGGCCGAACTACGCGCGGCGCAGGACGAGCTTATCCGTAAGGAGCGGCTGTCGGTCCTCGGCCAGCTTACGGCGACGGTGGCCCACGAGCTGCGCAATCCGCTGAGCACGATCCGAAACTCTATGTTCGTGGTAAGGGAAGGCATGGCGGCACGCGGCCTGACGCTCGCGCACGCCTTCGAGCGTATCGAGCGCGGGATAATGCGGTGCGACCGCATCATCACCGATCTTCTCGACTACGCACGCGCCCGAGACCCGCGATTCGAGTGGGTTGTCGTCGATGAGTGGCTCCGTGAAGTGCTCGACGAGCAGAAGCTGCCTGCTGGCGTCGCCATCAGACGCGAGCTGGCTGCCGCACGCGCGCGTCTGCTGATCGATCCCGAGCGGTTGCGCCGGGCGATCGTGAACTTGATCGACAATGCGGTGCAAGCGCTTACACAGCCGCCGCTTGATCGGCCCGCGGATCGGATCGTCGTGAGCACGTGCATTATAGGCGGCCACGTCCAAATCTCGGTAGACGACACTGGATGCGGCATTCCCGCCGATATACTCCCCAAGGTGTTCGAGCCCTTGTTCAGCACCAGAACTTTCGGCACGGGACTGGGGCTGGCGACCGTCAAGCAGGTCGTCGAGTTGCATCGTGGCTCCGTCGAGATCACCAGCGAACCGGGTCGCGGGACTCGCGTGGCCATCAAGCTGCCGCTGCCGCCGGCACAGGGACTCGCGGCATGACGGTGCGCGTCCTCGTCGTCGATGATGATCGTGACCACGCCGAGAGCGTCGCAGACCTCCTCGGCCTGCGAGGTCACGCCGTGACAGTCGCGTACAGCGGCGAGACCGGCTTGGCCGTGTTCCGGGGTTCGGAATTCGACGTCACCCTGATGGACGTGCAATTGCCCGGGATGAACGGGGTGCAGACTTTCTTCGAGCTCAAGAAGATCAGGCCCGATGCTAGAATCATCGTGATGACCGGTTTCAGCGTCGAGCATCTCCTCGCGCAAGTGGTGCAGGACGGCGCTGTGGGCATACTTGCCAAACCCTTTGCCGTGAACGAGCTCCTGGCAATGCTCGAACGAGTGAAGCCGCGCGGTCTGATCGTGGTCGCCGACGATGATCCCAATGTTGCTGCCAGTCTCGAGTCCGTCCTCAGCCGCAATGGCTATTCGGTCCAAATCGGGCGCACGGAACAGGATGCTTTGGACACGGAATTTGCCGGTGGCATCAATTGTCTTATCCTGGACTTGCGCGTTCCGATGCTGTCCGGCCTCGAAGCGTACCTACGGATCAAAGAAGCCGGCCGGTTGACCCCGACAATTCTGGTCACCGGCTACGCCGTCAACGAGGGCCAGGCGTCGACGCAGCTGCAGCCCGCCATGGAATGGCTTCTCATTAAACCCTTCGATCCAGGCGAGCTGATGCGTGCGATCGACGCTGTTGTTCACGACAAGCAGCTCTGACGCGGAAGCTGGCGATCGCTTGATAGCGGTAGCGTTTCTCCGTGGCGCCAAGCCGAACCCGTGTGCGGCGTTCTCCAGAACAGCTCGTTGAGCACGGCGACGTAGGCGCTCAGAGCCACGGTGAGTCTCCGTCGCAGATGTCGCCAGCGATGGCGGGTCTATGCTCGCACCTCATCGGTGATGACGGTAAAGCCGGCGAGCGTACACTGGCCGAAGCTGGTGGTGATCGCGACATCCGTCGCATCGCGGCCGCGCGCCATGAGAACGCGGCCGATGCGCGGCCGGTTGTGCCGCGCGTCAAAAGTGTACCAGGTACCGCCGAGATAGACCTCGAACCACGCGCTGAAATCCATGGGCGCGTCGACCGGCGGGATGCCGATGTCGCCGAGATAGCCGGTGCAATAACGCGCCGGAATGTTCATGCAGCGACAGAAGGTGACGGCGAGGTGGGTGAAGTCGCGGCACACGCCCTGGCGCTCCATGAACGCCTCCCAGGCGGTCTTGGTCGGGCGCGCGTGCTCGTAGCCGAAGGTGATCCGGTCATGCACGTAGTCGCAGATCGCCTGGACCCGACCCCATCCGGTCGGTGAATTGCCGAACAGCGACCACGCCGTGTCCATGAGACGATCGGTCTCGCAATAGCGGCTGCCGAGAAGGTAGATGAGCACCTCGTCCGGCAGCTCCTCTACCGGAAGCTGCGCCGTGTCCGGCGCGACCAGGTCAGGCGCGCCGCTGTCCTGCACGAGCAGGTCGGCAGCGATCGTCAGCCGCCCCTCCGGCGCAACGATGCGGGTGCAGATATTGCCGAAGCGGTCGTTGTAATCGCGTGCCGGTATGGGCGGATCGAAACGGATCTGCGGCGATGTGAGCAGATCCGGAAGCCGCGACGGGTGGATGCTGAGGATAAGCAGCATCGGCGTCGGCTTCGGGCAGTCATAGGCGATCTCGTATCCCGCACGTATCTTCATCAGGGTCTTCTCCCAGGCGTGTCCGCACCGGCAGCAGATCCGCAGCGGTGCGGCAGCGCTCGCGAGCGGTGGCGGCGGTCTGGCGCGCACTTTCCTCGCCGCGCGGCGTTCATGGACCGGCGCTCGAGCGGGGCGCCTGCCTCGCCGGCGCGTCTTCCGCCGCACCGGCCGGTGCCTCGGCTGTGACCTCAACCTCGACACTCATGCCGAGACTGTCCGACGGAAATCCCAGCCAGGTGCCCCAGATCGGTACCGCCTGCTGCGGGTCGCGCGCCACCGCCACCCGGATAAGGTCGCGATTGCCGACAACGCCGTTGGTGGGATCGAACTCGACCCAGCCGGCGCCCGTAAGATAGACCTGCACCCAGGCATGGGTGGAGCCGCCGCCCACATGGCTGTCGCGATCGCGCTTCGGGACGTAGAGATAGCCCGAAACGAAGCGCCCGGCGAAACCCAGCGCACGCACCGCCTCCATCATCAGGACGGCGAAGTCGCGGCAGGTGCCACTGCCGAGCTTCAACGTCAGCAGCGGGTTCTGCACTCCTTTCTCATGGCGCGCGACATAGGTGAAGCGCTGCCGTATGGCGTGGGTGATGGCGGTCAGCAGCTCATGGGTGTCGGTTGGCCCGTCCCGGCGCAGGAATTGGCGCGCCCAGCGGTCGAGCTCGTGATCGGGGTCGAGGTACTGCCGCTCGATGCAGCGGATGAGGTCGGGCACCTCCTCGGCGCCGTAGGCGAAAGGATAGGTGCGGGCGTGCTCGTCGATGCGAAAATCGAGCGCATTGACCGGCGAATGGTCGAGACGAATGGTGCAGACGAAGCGCAGCTCCTGGGCGCGGCGACTGAAGCGCGCGATGGCGACGCAATTGCCGAAGACGTCGTGTATCCAGCGCAGATCCGACGGCTCCGGCGTGATAGCGATCGCCGCCTCGATCAACCTCTGATCATAGCTGTCGCGCGGCCGGAACATGATCCGGTGCTCGCCCAGGGAGACCGGCCGCTTGTAGCGGTAGGTGGTGACGTGGTGGACGTTGAGGACTGGCATGGGACCGGGCTGGCGTGGGATGGCTGGCCGGCGTCGGGTCAGCCTATTTTCCGTGCATGTTTCGCGCCAGTCGGGGACCGGCACCTTATACGAACGAATAGAGGCGCGCTTGGCCGCCGACGCTCGCGGGCGAGGCGACACGCGCCAGGGCAAGCGAGCCGCATTGCAGGGCGGCGCGCGGCCCGCGCCATCAGCTCTTTCCGCTTAAAGAGGCAAGGTGCCGCCAAGCCTCAGGCAGCAGCAGCGCCAGAAGCTCGGCCCACTCACGCTGAACATCCGCGGCGGCGATAAGATCCTGCCGGATCTCGAACTCCAGGTGCGGCAGGCCTCGCCGCTCGCCATGTACGGGGATCGTGTAGTCAGTCTCGTCGCTGACTGCGTAAGGCTCGTTGTCCCCGACCGCCAGCCCGCGTTCCCGCAGCAGGTCGCCGACGATGCGGGCGAGGCGTGGATCGCGATTATAGAGGACCCCGCACTGCCAGGGCCGCGACCCGCCGAGGAATACCGGCGTGAAGCTATGCAGCGCGAGGAGCACGGTCGGGCGGGAGGTGCGCTGCCGGCGGTCCAGTTCGAGAGAGATGCGCCGGTGATAGGGGTCGAAGACCTCGCGCCGGCGCGCCTCTCTTGCGCCCGCGCTCAAACCGGCATTGCCGGGGATTGGCGTGGCCTCGCTGATCTCGACGATCGAGCTCGGCGCGTCGGGAGCGCGGTTGCAGTCGATCACGAGCCTGGAATAGGTCTGCCGGATCAGCACCGCGTCCAGCATCGTGGCGAGGCGAGACGCCACCGCCGCCGCGCCGATATCCCAGGCGATATGACGCTCGAGATCGGGCGCGGCGAGACCGAGCGTGCCGAGGCGGCGGGGCATCCGATTGCCGGCATGGTCGCAGGTAATGACGAAGGCCGAGTGGCCCCTCTCGTTCTCCACGATGACCGCGCTCGGCTCATCCTCGTCCAGTAGCTGCACCGGCGTCTCCGATTCTTGGCGTCCCGTGCGCCTCGTTGCTGTCCATTCCGCGGGCACACTGCTCAAGCGTGCAGCAGATGCCACAGTTCTTGGCAGGGCCGCCGCGTCCGCTGCGGCAACGCCTGTCAGCGGCCCGTTGAGGCGCCGGCGGGTGCTGTCAGAGTTCGCTCCACTCCATTCTTATGGCATGGAATCCGCGTATCTTATGGCTTGGAATCTGCGTAACCTGTGGTCAAATCGCCGTCAAGAGACCGCCCTCTTACCGGCGAGCAATGGTCGTTGATTTGTACTGAATGCGCCACGCGAGGAGTCGAGCGGACATGGTATCCAGGGGCTCTGCTCGGTCGAGCCGGTTGACACCACCACCGGAAGATCACGCTCGGATCACGGTGGCGATCGACTGTATCGATGGAGACTTCCGCGCCTGCTACCGCGTGTCGCTCGGCGCCGGCAGCCACCGCAGCGGGATACGGCGCTTTGTCGCTCGGGAGGATGCGCGCGCCTGGCTCGAGGGCGAGGCTCGGCTCTACGGCGCCGAACTGATCCGCGAAGAGCAACTCTGAGAGGGGCCCCAGCCGGAGAGACCGGGCCTCGCAAGCTTCTATTGGCGCGCGGCGGTGGTCGGACAGCTGGCTCGATCATCGCCGATGGCATGAGCGCGCACGTTCGCCGACGCGCCGTGCAGGACGCGGTCCGTTCACACCGGCGCCGCCGCCGCGCGTCGGGCGCGGCATAAGCGGTGCGCCCAGCCCCCGTATCAACGGCGTTGTCTGGGCGGGCAGGCCGGGCGTGAGAGGCCGTTTACAATGCCAACCGACGCAAGACCGGTTATGATCCAGCGAGGCATGAGACCGGGGGGCGTAGCGCTCGGCCTTTGCGCCGTGGCGAGCCCGCACCGGAGCACGGAGACAAGATGATGGCAGGAGGATGCACACACCTGGACCAGGTCCGCGACGTGCGGCCACGCACGCCCCAGGGTTGCGAGGAGTGCCTCAAGACGTACGGGTGGTGGGTCCATCTTCGCCTCTGCCTCTCCTGTGGGCATGTCGGCTGCTGCGACGAGTCACCGGGCACGCACGCGACCAAACACTTCCATCACTCGCGCCATGCGCTCATCAAAAGCCTCGAGCCGGGCGAGGACTGGGCTTGGTGCTACGTGGATGAGTTAATGATGGAGCCCGCCCCGGAGGCGCCATGAAGGCCGCGGCGAAGAATTCGGCCTGGCCGGCGCTGCCTCTCGGCGAATGGCGGGACACCTATGCGACGCTCCACATGTGGACGCAGATCGTCGGCAAGACGCGTCTCGCGCTGGCGCCCATGGAGAATCACTGGTGGCAGGTCCCGCTTTACCTGACGCCGCGTGGCCTCACCACCTCGGCGATCCCGTACGGCACGCGGATCTTCGCGGTCGACTTCGATTTTCTCGACCACGCGCTCTTGCTCCGAGTGAGCGACGGCGCGACGCGCGCGCTCCCGCTGGTGCCGCGCTCGGTGGCGGACTTCTACGCGGCGTACATGGCGGCGTTGCGCTCGCTCGGCGTCGAGGTCGCGATGAGGCGGCGGGCACCCGTCGAGGTCGAGACCGCCATCCCCTTCGCGGAAGATCGCGAACACGCCTCCTACGACCCGGACGCCGCTCACCGCTGCTGGCAGATCCTCGTCGAGGCCGACCGCGTGCTGAAGCGATTTCGCGGCCGTTTTCTTGGCAAGGCCAGCCCAGTGCATTTCTACTGGGGGAGCTTCGATCTGGCGGCGACCCGCTTCTCGGGGCGGCGGGCGCCGCGTCACCCCGGCGGCGCGCCGAACTGCCCGGACTACGTCATGGTGGAAGCTTACTCGCACGAGTGCAGCAGTTGCGGGTTCTGGCCCGGCGGCGGAGTGATCGCAGAGCCGGCTTTCTACGCCTACGCCTACCCCGAGCCGGTCGGCTACGGCGACCATGCGGTACGTCCCGACGGCGCGCGCTACAGCACGGAGGCACGGGAGTTCATCCTGCCCTACGAGGATGTTCGCAACGCCTCCGACCCCGACGAAGCGCTGCTCCAGTTCTTTCAAACGACATATGAGGCGGCAGCCGACCTCGCCCGCTGGGACCGCGCCGTGCTCGACCGAGCGCGGGACGAGTGGCCGTGACGCATGAGCGCTGCCATGGCGCGCGCTCCGCGTAACGCCGCTCCAGGTCCGGAGCACCTATTCAATAACATCTGTAGACGGACGATCGTGACCATCGACATGCTCCGATCGCCATTTCCCGTCCTCGTCTTCATATTGAATCTCTGCCGTCTCGCCGGGCGCGCGCTGCTCCAAAGCCACGCGCTTGGCGGCCTTCACGGCCGCTTCGTGGCTCGGAAAGGTTTCCGAGAATACACCGTCGAACTTGTAGGCCCACCCGCCGTCGTGCTCGACGACCCGATAAGCGACTTTTGCCATGTCGTTGTTCCCTTAGCCTGAATGATCCACCCCGGTGAAGCGCCCATAACCTCGAACTGCACCTCTATGCTACCGCGAGCGACGCGCGAATAGTGACAGATCTTTCGTGGGGCTTCCCGACCAGCGCCTCGAGCGCCGCTTACGCAAGGCGGGCAGCTGCCTTCGACATGCATCTTGACCGCGAGGCCAGACGCACCGCCCTCGCGCGGGCAACTCGACATAGGAGATCCCCCGGCGCGGCGGCGAGTCCGTTCACCTAGCCAGCATCATGGTTTTCTTAGCACCTTGCCTCTGCCACCACATCTCGAGGCCGCGTCGGTCAAAGGTCTCTGGATCCGGCTCGCTGCCGGTGATGGCGTCCTCTGCCTCAATGGATTGCACGGAAGGGATGTTGGCAGCCATGGGCGTTGCCGATGGCGCCGGCGTCGAGCGCTCGGCCGGAACAACCGCAGCGGCCTCCATGGGATTGGAACGATCGCTGTCGGCGTCGGCAGCATCGGCGAGCGGCGCGACCGCGGCAACGGTGGCGCATAGTAGGAGAATCACGCTTGCAATGCTCACGCGCTCAGGGATGACGCACATGTCTAGCTCCTTGATCCGGTCTCCGCCTCGTGACGGAGTGCTCGGACCAGGAAAGCAGCGTGTCGCGCCTCTGTCGGTGACGCAGCGCACAACTGGGTACAAACGCGCATGCAGGCCCCACCACTGATAGCGGTAGTGTCGCGCTTTGCACCTTCAGCGCGCGAGGGCGCGTGATGCGGCACAACGACGACAGCGGCGAGATTACGTGTTGAGAGCAGCAAGGGCGGGGCATAATCTGCGAATGATGCGCCTTCTCAAGACGATCCGGCTCGACCGATCCGACGAGCATATTTTCTCGAATGCCGCCGAGCCCGGCGAATGGGCGGTGTCCGGCGCCTTCGTCTTCGCTGACGATGATCCGGAGCGTTTCGTCAACAAGGACCGCCAGGCCTTCGTGCACGGGTTCCTGAGTACCGCGAGCTTCGGCTGGTCGACGCTCGTCAGCGTCGCCGAGATCGGGTTCGTCGAATACGAGGATGTCGTCGAGGCCTTGGCGCAGCATCTCCTGTCCCGCTTCGGCGCGCCCGACATCGCCGCGGCGCGCGCGGCGGCGCGCGAGGAAGCCGAGTTTGCCGCCAGCCTGTGCAGCCACCGCATCAACACCCTCATCGCCGTGCAGCGCTCCTGGGGGCCGCAGGGGATCATCGAGCGCTTCCGCGCGGTGGAGGTGCCGCGCGAGACGCCGCACGCGGCGATCTGGAAGATCGAGCCAGGCGAGGACGGCGCCGATGAGTGAAACACGCCCGTTGACGTCGGGCGATTTCTGGCTGAGTTCGGGTTTCCCGCTGCTGCGCCGCGACGCGAGCGGCAATCTGCAGGTCAGCGACGATTTCCTGCGCGCCTACCTCGCGCGGCCGGAGCTGCGCCCGGTGCAGGAATCCTGTGCCGCCGAGATCGCGCTCCACAGCGCGCTCCTGGCCGATCCACGCCAGATGGTTGACGAGGGTCGGCTCGCGACACTCGCCGATGCCGACATGCGCGACAATTATCGGCACCTGCTGCGCTTTCGCGACCGCTTGCTGGCGAGCCCCTCGCTCGAGGCCTGCTATCTTGGGTTGTTCCGCGCCGAGTCCGTCGACATCCCGCCGCTTTTCGTCGATCACCTCGCGCATGTGATCCTGCGCAACATTCTCGACGGCTGCACCGATTCGCTGCGGCTGCGCGCGGCGGAGCTGCTGTTCCGCAGCCAGAAGGTGACGCTCGAGGACGGCGCCGTCATGCTCGCCGACGAGGAGACGGTGGAGATGTATGCCGCCACCGGCGGCTTCGGCTCGCTCGGCCGGCTGCTCGCCGAAAACCAGACGCCGATGCGGAGCGTCAGCCTCGACGTGCTCGACGAGGCGAACGCGGCCCTATACTGGGAGCGCGGCGACCGCTTCGACACCGTGCTCGATCTGAGCTTCGGCCGGCCCGGCCTCGATGCGCTCTGCCGCGTGCTGGAGACGTGGATCGCGCATCTCCTCGGCCTCGCCGTGCGCATCGAGCCGGTGCAGGCGATCCGCGACGAGCGCTGGTCCTGGCATGTCGGGCTCGACGGCGAGGCGACGGCGATCCTCAACGATCTCTATCGCGGCACCGAGGTCCCGGAAGAGCGGCTCCGTCGTCTGCTTGCGCTGTTCCGGCTGAGCTTCGCCGATCCGGCGCCGACGCTCCCGGAGCTGGCGGGCCGGCCGGTCTATCTCGGGCTCGCCATGACCGCCGACCGGCGGCTGCGGGTGAAGCCGCAGAACCTCGTCACCAGCCTGCCGCTGGCGAAACCGGCGTGACGCGGAGCGTGGCCCGCCGCACGAGAGACGGCGCTTTCCTCGACCGGCCGGCGGCGCGGCTGTGGGCGATCGTGGTCTTCGTCCTCTGCGCCGCGGCGCTGCTCTACATCCACCGCAACGATCTCTCGCCGGCACCGAAGGTGGAGGCCGGCGGCGGCGATGACCCGATCGCGCTCTGCATGCGCGATCGGCTTGCCGTGATCGACGGCCAGCTGCGCGACGGCGTGCTCAAGCCCGAGCAGGCCGATCTGTTCCGCACGCGGGTCGACGCCCTCTGCCAGGCGCAGAACCGGCGCAGCGGGCCCGAAGGCTTGCCGCCGGGTATGCCGCCGCAGCCGCTGCCGCCCCGGTAAGCTCGGTCTCAGTCGCTCTTGTCCGGCTCGCGCCGCCGCTGCTCCTCGCGCTCGCGCAAATAGTCGTCGGTGGTGCGCGGCAGCGGGCGAGGGGCGGCGGCGAAGGGCTGCTTCTCGCCTTCGAACTGCACGATGATGCGGCAGTCCTCGCACATCTGGATGAGGCGCACGGCGCGCTCGTTCTGGAACATGCTGTGCTTCATCGCCAGGCGCTCGAGCACGCGCTCGACCGAGCTCTTGGTGCCGAACGCCTTGCCGCAGTTGATGCAGGCGAAGGGCGGCTCCTCCTTGAGCACGACGGCACTTGCCGCAGCCGGCGCGAAATTGAACCGCGGCACCAGGGTGATGACCTTCTCCGGGCAGGTCGCCTTGCATAGCCCGCATTGGACGCAGGCATCCTCCTGGAAGCGGAGCTGCGGCAGCTCCGGATTGTCCTGGAGCGCGCCGGTCGGGCAGGCGCCGACGCAGGCGAGGCAGAGGGTGCAGCCGGCGAGGTCGAGCGCCACCGCGCCGAAGGGCGCGCCGGTGGCGAGCGGCACGATCTCCTGCGGCGCCGGCGCGACCTTGGCGATATGGCCGAGCGCCAGGCGGATCAGCGCCCGCTTGTCGCCCATCGGCAGAAAGTCGCCGGGCCGGAGCGGCGCGACCTCGGGAAGCGCATAGAGCGCGCGCTCGACCGCGTCGGGATCCGCCTCGACCAGCACGTGCAAGCGGCCCTCGCCATAGCCAAGGCCCGTGAGCATGGCCTCGGCGAGGCCGATCTGCCCGGCCAGCGCCCCGAGCGCGTCGTGCTTTTCCGGATGGGCGAGGACCACGAGCTGCGCCGCACCATAAGCGAAGGCCATGGCGAGGAGATCGAAGCCGAGCTGCGTCACTTCGTTCAGGGCAAACGGCAGCACATTGGCGGGGATGCCGCGGCCGTGGCGCGCGATGGCGTCGATCATTTCCGCGCCGTGGCGCGGGTCGTGCACGAGAAGCGCCGGCCGCCTTCCGCCGGCGCGGTCATAGGCGCGCAGCAGCGTGCGCAGCCGCTCGCCGAGCGCGCGCGGTGCCGGCAGCGCGTAGGATGCGGCGCCGGTCGGGCAGACACTGTGGCAGGCGCCGCAACCACCGCAGAGATAGGGGTCGATCGCCACGGTGTCGCCATCGGGGCGGATCGCCGAGGCGGGGCAGACATCGAGGCAGCGCGTGCAGCCGGTCTTGCGCGCGCGCGAATGCGCGCACAGCGTGGCGGTGAAATCGACATAGCGCGGCTTCTCGAACTCGCCGACGAGATCGACGAGGTCGAAGAGCGCCCGCTGCACCGCGGCCGGATTGTTCGGATCCGGCCGCAAATAGCCGTCGCGGCGCGCGGGCGAGGGGAAGAGGGGGGCGCCGCCGCTCAAATCGAGAATGAGATCGCAGCGCGAGCCGGCGCCGTTGCGCGGCGTCTCGAAGGCCAGCGCGCGGCGGGAAGACGGCACCGCCGGCGCATAGTCGTCGACCGTGAGCTCGAAGGCGCCAAGGTGGCCGCGCGCCGCCGTGATGGTGCCGCGGAAGACGGGCACGTTCATGCGCGGCGGCGGCACGA
>WNFC01000323.1_pt1 | contig 48124 bp, 39 predicted proteins | sample 5400541 | NCBI WGS metagenome assembly WNFC01 (sample SAMN13153342, study PRJNA577476) | soil metagenome | isolation source: 120 cm saprolite under Douglas fir tree site 2 hole 2 replicate 1 | place: USA:California | collected 2015-04-18 | reverse complement strand
CGATGTAGAAGGGCATCGTCGGGAAACGGTTGTGCATGGCGCGCATCGTGCGCGCCAACACGGTGCCGTCGCCGGTGCCGGCGTCGAACAGGCGCAATGCCGGCGGGCGCGGGTGGAGATTGGCCAATTCCAGGCCGACACGCTGGGCGATGACCCACTTCTCGCTGCAGGTGGTGACGAACAGCAGGTATTTCTGGCGGTTGTCGTAAAACCGGAAATTCTGCGCATCGCCGGCGATCGGCGCCGCCGGCGATGCTGGCGGCATCAGCGCGCCGTTGACCGCCTCCTGCGGTTGGCGAGCGATAAAGGCACGCACCCGATCGACCGTCTCGGTCGTGACCCGGCCGCCCAGGCGCAGCCGGCCGACGAGTTTGCCGTCGTTGACGGCGAGCCGGCCAAAGGTCGATTCCGCGATCCCGGCGCCGCGGCAGTACTGCGCAATGTCGCGCAACAGCGCTTCACTCATCGAACAGCCTCCGGCAGCGAGAAAGCCAGCGGCGCGGCATCGGGTCAAGAGTTTTATTGCCCACTAATTAAGTGGGCAAAGTAGTGGGATGAATCCCACATGGAGAAAACCGCAATGGGCCAAGATTGGCCGGAGCGACGCGGCGCGCGCCGATGCTATGATCCGGGGTCGTCGGCGCACCCGGCGTCGAGGCTTGCGATCGGGGAGCATTCATGAGGACGAGCCATGACCGCATCGTGACCAGCCATGTCGGTAGCCTGCCTCGCCCCGACGAGCTGATCGCGGCGAACCGCGCGCGCGAAGGCGGCGAGAGGGCGGGCGAGCCCGGGTTTCAGCTTCTGTTGCGGGCGTCGGTCGCGGACATCGTGCGGCGTCAGCGCGATCTCGGCATCGACATCCCGAACGATGGGGAGTTCGGCAAGTCGGTCACCCACCCTGTGCATTACGGCGCGTGGTGGAATTATGCCTTTGCACGCTGGGGTGGGATCGAGTTCGGGGCGCCGGGAACCTACGGCACGACGCCGCGGCGCTCGCGTCCCGGCGAGGTCGTGCTGACCAGCCAGGACGACCGCCGCGACCGCCAGCTTTTCGCCGCCGCCTACGGCGATCCCGAGTCGGGGGTGTACATGGGACCGCGGGCCAGCACCGGGCCGGTCTGCGTCGCGAAGCTGAGCTATACGGGCCATGCCGCGCTCCAGGCCGACATCGCCAATTTGAAGGCGGCGCTGGGCGCGGCCGGCGTGGACGAGGGCTTCATCACCGCGGTCGCGCCGGGCAGCGCCTATCGGATCGGCAACCGCCACTACCGGACCGACGAGGAGTTCCTCTACGCCTGCGCCGAGGTAATGCGCGAGGAATACAAGGCGATCGTCGATGCCGGGCTCATTCTCCAGCTCGACGACCCGGCGACCGCGACCGGCTGGGACATGATCACGCCCGAGCCGGACCTCGCTGACTACAAGAAATTCATCATGGTGCGGATCGAGGCGCTCAACCACGCGCTGCGCGGCCTGCCGCCGGAGCGGATCCGCTTTCACCTGTGCTGGGGCAGCTGGCATGGGCCGCACACCACCGACATTCCCATGCGCGACATCGTCGATGTCATGCTCGCGGTCAACGCCGGGGCCTATTCGTTCGAGGCCGGCAATGTCCGCCACGAGCACGAACGGAAGGTGTGGCAGGAGGTCAAGCTGCCGGACGACAAGATTCTTCTTCCCGGAATCGTCAGCCACGCCACCAATGTCGTCGAGCACCCCGAGCTGGTCGCCGACCGGATCCTGCGCTTCGCCAAATTCGTCGGCCGCGAGCGGGTCATCGCCGCGACCGATTGCGGTCTCGGCGGCCGGGTCCACCCGCAGATCGCCTGGGCCAAGCTCAAAGCGCTGGCCGAGGGCGCCGCGCTCGCCAGCCGCCAGCTCTGGCGCCGAGCGCATTGAAGCGGCGGCCCGGCTCGGCTATCTCCTTCGCCAGTGCCGGCTTAGCTCAGCGGTAGAGCAACCGCCTTGTAAGCGGTAGGTCGTGTGTTCGATCCACACAGCCGGCACCAATTTTACAATAGTTTACGGGGCGAGAGCGGTCGGCCGAGCATGAACCGAGGGCGCACCTCCCTGGAGGAGCAATGCTATGCGGTCGAATGGCGGTCGGCTCCGCAGCTTATGCGTTTCGGCCAGCCGCTCTGGCTCAGAGCCTTCGTGCCCGGCGGCGTTACGGCCCCGGGCGTTGGGGGCGAGCTGCTCTCCATAACGAGATTGCTGCGCTGACCGGACGAGGCGAGCGGGGGCTCCCGCGGGCTGCTGGTTGACGTTCCGTGATCTTCCCCCTCTTGCGCCTTCTACATTCATGATTGAAGGTGATCAGCCGTTATGGCCGGCGGCGTCCAAGATCAGGTCGGTAATCTCCTGCGGGTGCGAGATCAGGGACAAATGACTGGCCTTAACCTCGATTGTCTTTGCCTTCATCCGGTTGGCCATGAAGCGTTCCAGCTCGGGCGAGATCGTCCGGTCTTCCGTGGAGATGGCGTACCAACTCGGTTTGGACCGCCAGGCCGCATTCGTCGTCTTCCCCGAGAACAGGGTGTCCGAGATTGGGCCCTGCACGGCGTAGAGGATGCGTGCCTTGGCGGGCTCGATATCGCCGGCAAAATCCCCGAGGAAGGCATCCTCGCTCAACTGCGCAAAGCCGCCCGACTTGACGAGGCCGGCGCTGGCCGGCGGCGTCGGGAACCTGGCGGCGAGCGCGGTGTAGTCTTCGCCGGCATCCGGCGCGCGCGCGGCGACGTAGACAAGTGCGGATACTTTCGGATCAACCCCTGCCTCGCTGATGACTGTTCCTGCCCAGGAGTGGCCGACCAACACCGTCGGCCCCTCCTGTAGCGCAAGGATGCGCTGCGTGGCCGCGACGTCGTCCGCAAGCGACGTCAGCGGGTTCTGCACCGCGGTGGCATTCAGGCCAAAAAGCTGAAGGCGTCGAATGACTTCGGACCAACAGGAACCATCCGCATAGGCACCATGGACCAGGACGACGTTGCGGGCACTGACCGCAGGTCGAACCTGAGCCTTGCTTGAACCGCCCAGCAGCGAGGTGGCGACACCCGCTATGAGTGCGGTCGAGATAGTACGGCGATCAATCATCTTGAATACCCTGCATTTTCAGCCTCGCAGTCACTGACTGGCCGGCGCGGTATCTATCAGATTGACACCGTGATCGATCGCCACCTGGATCGTACTGAAGGCGCTTCGCGCATCGCTGCCGCCCCACATCCAACCGCCGATTGCCCACGTCCCGAGAGCGATCCTCGAGGCGAGCATGTCGGGGCCGCCGATTTCGATTGTCTCCATCTCAACTCATCCCTTTGCCTTCGATGCGGCTCATGACGCACATCATTAAAGACCGGCACATGACGCAGGCGTCGCGCTGAGATGAAATCGGGTTTAAGCCGGACAACTCGGCGGCGTGCTTACGTACCAGCGTTATGTCTGCCGACCTCCGAGGCACCCGGGCCGTGCAGGCTAGCTCGCCAGGATCTTCCATACGACACCGGGTAAGAGGCGACGGGCCGGCTCGCTGCGCCATAATTCCCGGTCTGCCGAATTCCGGCCGCCGCCCAGCACGGCGAACACCGCGACCATTGCGGCCCAAAACACGCCGAACTCGTACCCGCCCTCCGGCAGCGCCCAGACGTAGCCGATCTGAAAATGTCCGCCCCACAGCATCGACATCAGCAAATACACCGATCCGAGTAAGGCAACGGGGCGCGTGAAGAGCCCCAACGTAAGTCCGATCGCGGAAATGAGCTCGATCGATCCGGCGAGGGCGACCTGCATGGCGGGCATCTGAAGCCCCAGGCTCGCAAAGTAGAGCGTGTAGATGTCGAATTGATAGGACCCGCCGAGGATGTGACTCCCGAGATGAGGCACGAACATCAGGCCGACATAAACCCTGATGAACGTCAGTGCCGAGGCATTGAGCGATGCTTCTCGCGAATTCGCCGATGCTGCGACAGAGGCGGCCCGCAGGATGAATTGAGCGAACACGAGAGCACCCAGAAACCAACCCAGAAGCTCAAAGCCCGGCACGCCGGGACCAGTCGCGACCTGCAGATCAAGATCCTGGGCGCTCAAACCAGCGATGCTGGAGGGAGGGTTCAATCGCAGAATGCTGAACAATCGAGAAACCACGGCGGTGGCCAGTGCCAGCGCCGCGATGGCCATGAAGGAGCCACGCAGCTGCCATAAACCGGAGATCAACAGGAGCGCCATCCAAATCGTGGCGGATGCGGCAAACCACGCGGTGACGGGTTGGCTAAGGACGACGCCTAAGCCCCATCCGATCATGATGATCGCGACGGTCAACGTCACACCGCTCACCCAGCGCACGACGATACCGCCAATCGATCCGACGACGACTGCCGTCTTGTCATTGAGCTGCAGATCCATTGCGGAAACTCCGTTCTCCACTTCACCAGGAGGCAATTCACCCTCTCTCGCCCGTCTTCCCGCCGTCATTGCTTGACGGTGGCGACACCCATCTGCTGCAGCAGAGTGAGGTTGTCCTCGATATGCCAATTATCGGTGATGCGACCGTCCCGGATCCGCAGCAGATCGGTGGCAATGAATGAAACCGGCTGGCCGTGGCCCTTGGCCGTCGCGAAGGAGCCGGTGAAGTGTCCTGCGAAGCTCATGTGCACCGTCACATAGGGCCTGCGACAATCATCTTGTGCACGGTGACCTTCAGATCCGGCACCGCGCCACGGAATGTGCGAGACGCGAGGACCGGTCCTTGCGTCCCCTGCGGCCGGCCCGGCGGCAGGGTACGGTCAGTGAAATCGTCGGCGATGGCGCGCTTTAGAAATGCGGCGTCGCCGGTGTTCCAGAAATCATAGAAAGCGCGCGCGGCATCGAGCTCCGCATCCCGTTCGGCAGCGGGGATCGCGCCGGCCACGACGATTTCCTCGGCCTTCACGAGGTCCGCCGCAAAGGCGCGGGCAGCGTCAAGCGCGACCAGCGCAGCCACGAGCAGAAAGGGTCGACCAGCTTGGCCGGGATGGGGGCGTTTCATGCCACGGGCCCGGGCAGGCCCGTCTTGCTCGGCGGCCCCCGATCGATGACCGGGGTTCCCGCGCGATTGGCCAATACGTGACGCGCGATCTCGTCCTTCCGGGCGAACCAGACATCCCCCTTGCCCTTGGCATAGGTCAGGAAGCGGTCGAGCGCACGTACCCTGCCAGCATGGCCGGAGATCCGGTCGTGCAGGCTCAACACCATCATGCGCCGCCGCTGCGCGCCCTCCTCGTAGAGCTGGTCGAACTCGTCGCGCAACGCCTGCTCGTATGCAGCGGGGTTCCAGCCAGCGAAGGGGAAGGACACGATGTCGTTCAGGTGAAAGGTGTACGGAACGGTGACGAAATCGCGCCCGCGTACCGGGATGATGAACGGTTCGTCGTGGCTCGGCTCGTCGATGTGATAGAGAAACCCGAGATCCTGCAACGTCTCCAGGATATAGATCGAGTTGCGCATCCAGTAGGCGTTCCAGCCAACCGGAGTCTGACTAGTGACTCTTTGGATCGTCTCGACGCTATTGGCGATGAAGCGTTTTTCCTCATCGCGCGGAAGCTGATAGGAATTGTCCCATACCCGGCCGTGCGCGGCCGCCTCGTGGCCCCGGCGTACGATCTCCTGAGCGAGGTCGGGAGAGGTTTCGACCGCCTTGCCGATCATGAACGAGCTGAGCTTGATCGCGTGCTTGTCCATCAGGTCGAGCACCCGCGGGATGCCCTCATAATGACCGTAGGCGAAGAATGCGTTTGTCGGCAGGTCCGGGACAACCTTCGCGATCGGATCCGGGATGACGCCGCCAGCGCCGGAGATCGGCTGCCCGCCGCCCTCGAACATCAGTGAAAGGCTCACGGCCAACCGCGCGCCATTCGGCCAGAATCCCGCTCCGGCGCGGTCGGATGCATCGGAGGACGGCGTCGCGGCGTAGGCGGCGCCGCTCAGGCTGTTGGCACCGGAAGCGGCCGCAAGCGCGACGGTCGCGCCGACGGTCTGAAGAGCCGTTCGGCGATTGAGCTGCGAAGGTTTCGTTGTAGGATTGATCATTTGCGCTCCGTCTGCTGGACGCAATTCTTGATCGGCGGCTCCGTCACCCTGGATCGCTCGACCTTATCTGGAACGCATACGATTTCATCGACACCCTCGGCATTGGCTCGAGGACAATGTTTATCTCCGTAGGGCGCATCAATTCCTTGAAGCAGTCCTGATTATTCCTGAGAAATCGAGAGACCGTGTCAAAAGCGGTCGCGGCCTAGAAGCCACCAGGTCGGCGCCCGAGCTACTCGGCGACGTAGTTCACCTTTAGCGACGCGCGACGTTGGTAGGCCTCGTGCATACGCGTTGCATCACCCGCTCGTGTCCTGAACCAGAAGTTCGCAGGACCAGAACGACACCCCTCCAACTCGTCATACCGGCGCAGGCCGGTATCCACGGCGGGGTGGACAGCCACCCGGCCGCCGCGCACCGCCAGCCCGCCGGCAGCGGCAGGCTATCCAGGTGACTTGGCAGCCCCGCCGCCCGGCTCCTCAACGAAATCAGCGCGTGATCGAAATTCAACCGGCGGCTGACCGATTCCGGTCCCTTTCTTGGAGCACTCGGCCTCCGCGCCGAGAAGGGGTCTTGGTGCCCCTCTCCAGACATGCACCGCCTCCACCGAGACGGCTCCGACTGGAGGTCACCGCTTCCCACCGATACTCAACACGGCTGCTCATCCTTGGGTTCATTCCGTGATTTTCACGAACCCTTCTTGGACGAGCTGCGTTGTCCTCGCCATGGCATCCGTGTTGACCCTGATGCCGGGAAGTAGGTCTGCGTTTCCCCAGTTGTGCATTTTTGCGGTCGCGCCACACAACTCAATTTTCACACCGCGTTTCATCAGGTCAGCGACGAGCCCTTTATAGGGATTGCCGGTCGCTATGTTCCGTTCGGCGTTGTAAGCGTCGTCGCTCAACGTCACATGGCCCGCGTTCGTGTGAAAGACCGCAATGACTTGCGCCTTGGCGCTCCAATCGGCGATGTCGTTCTCGATGAGCTGAAGGTGGAAAATGGAAGCCGGCAGATCCCCTTCGAACATCAGGTCGCCGATACTGAAGGCCGCCTTCACTTCTGCCAGCTTCACCGGGATATCGATATGAAGCGGTTTTTCGGAAGTAGACATGTCGAAGTTCCTTTCAAGAGTCGACATTGTTTTTTACTCCTTGGAGGATGCAAACGGTCTTAGATGGTGCGTGCAGCCCCCTTCACGCAGCCTGCATGCGCCTGACCGTTTCGTCGGTCGACCACACGGCATGGGCGAGAAATCTATAGTTGATCATCGCCGCCTGGTAACCGTCGCCCCAGACCGGATGCCGGGGGCCGGCGGTCGCGTCCTTGACGACGGCCACCTCGAAACCCCGTTCAAGCAACTCCCGCAGGTGTGATTCGACGCATATGTTCGCCAACATCCCGCCGAGGATGATCTTATTGATCCGCCGTTTGCCCAGTTGCAGTACCAAATCGTTGGTCTGTGGCCCCCACACCTTGTGGGGGCTGACGACGACCGTCTTGCCGTCGTCGATGTAGGGCTTGAAGCGGTCGAGCCAGTCCGCGCCCGAGTTCGAGAATCCTGCCAATTTCAGCGGGCCGCTTCGAGCAAAACTGTGGGTTTTGAACTCGTCGGTCTCGAGCGGCCCGTTAAACTTCCAGCCATTGTCCGTCGGATAGAAATAATGCGGTGAGATGAACACGTCATAGGCGTTTGCTTTCGCGGCTTTGAAGATCCGTTCCATATTCTCGACCGTTTTGTTCTCGGTAACGCTCGCACCGACTGCTGCCCAGTTTGCCCCTTGTTCGCTCAGCACATCGTTCTGCGGATCGATGAACACGACGGCGGTGTCGGCTTTTTGCACGGTCATGCCGGGCGGCTCGCCGCTCACCGCTCCTGGGTCGGGTGCGACAACGGCTGCGGAGCCCGACAGAGCCGTAGCAGCGACGACTCCAGTCCCGCCGAGGAGCAAATCCCGGCGCGACTGTCCCGGATGGTTTCTCTTTGTCATTTGCGGTCTCCCTCAGGCGGCTCGTAATTCGAACAGGGTAACGGGCAGCGTCTTGCGCCGGACAACACCCTCGCCGCTACCGAGGACAAGCATTTCATCGCGTTCGGTTGGCGGCACTGTCATCTCCTCATTGTTCGACTTGGTCGCGTCCGCCAAGTACATCGGTCACTCCTTCAATAATGGCCGGCCATCGGACGGACCTTGCCACGGAAAACGCGATAGCTGATCGCCGTGTAGATCAGCATGAGGGGCAGGACGAAGAGCCCTGCTCCCCAGAACATGAAGGCGAGGCTGGAGTGAGGCGCCGCCGCTTGCTCGACGGTGATCGAGAAAGGGATCATGTAAGGCCAGAACGAGATCGCCAGCGTTCCGAACGCTGCCGCGAATATCACACCGACCACGGCGAAGGGCGCGGCGTCCCAGCGCCCGCGGATGCTCGCCGCCAACACGATTGCTGCGACGACGCCGATCAGCGGAAACACGAGCAGGTACGGCCGCTCGATCCAGCGGCTCATGACGCGAAGGTCATCGGTCAGGGCGACGCCGAAGACGGTGAGAAGGAAGCCGAGCAGGCCCACAGAGAGATACCGGATCAGCCGATAGGCGGCGTCCCGGATGTCGCCCTCGCATTTCTTCACCAGCCAACCGGCGCCGAGCAGCGTGTAACCGAGACAGAGGCCAACCCCGCAAAGCAATGCGAAAGGGCTGAGCCAGCCGAAATCACCGCCGGTATAATGACCGTTGACGATCGGCAGTCCTTCGACCAGGGCGCCGACCATCAGGCCTTGGGTGAACGCGGCGACCAGAGATCCGCCGGCAAACCCGGCATCCCAAACCCAGCGCATCCGCTCGGCCTTATAACGGAACTCGAAAGCCACGCCGCGCAGGATCAGCCCGGCGAGCATGACCAGAAGCGGCAGGTAGAAGGCGGAAAACAACGCCGCATAAACGATCGGGAAGGCGCCCCAGAGCACGACGCCGGCCACGACCAGCCAGGTCTCGTTGCCGTCCCAAATCGGTGCGACGGCGCTCAACATCGTGTGCCGTCTTGTCTCGTCCCGCGTCAGGCCGAAGAGGATCCCAACGCCGAGATCGAACCCGTCGAGCAGGACGTAGAGGAGAATGCTTATGGCCAGGGCGGCCACCCAGAACATGACCACGTCTATTCTCCGATGACGATGCGGCGAGCATCAGGCCCGAGTGGTTGCTCGATGACCGACATTGGCCGGTTGGGGATTGCGGCGACCGACGGCATAACCAGATGCCCGGCCGGGCCGGCGCGCAGCAGCCGATAGATGTACAGTGTTCCGAAGGCGAAGATGAAGCTGTAGAGGGCGCAATAGACAACGAGCGAGATCGTCGCCGCGCGGGTGCTGAGGAACGGCGTCATCGCGTCGGCCGTTCGGAGCACGCCATAGACAGTCCAAGGCTGCCGTCCGACCTCAGCCGTGAACCAGCCCGTCAATGTCGCGGTGAATGGCAGTGGGAAACTGAGGAAAATCAGCCAGAGCAAGAGCCGGCTCTTTTCGATCCGGCCGGTGGCGCTCAAACAGGATCCGATCCAGGCAAGCGCCAGCATGACCAGACCGCATCCGACCATGACCCGGAATGTGAAGAACGGGATCAGCACCGGCGGGCGGTCTTGCGGCGGGAAGTCCGTCAATCCGACCTCCTTGGAATCGAAGCTCATGCTCCCGATCAAGCTGCCGAGGATCGGGATCTTGATCTCGTAACGGTTGGTCTCGGCGGCCGGATCGGGGATGGCGAACAGGACCTCTCCGGCGGGTTGCTCGTCGTGCCAGCGCCCCTCGATGGCCGCGAACTTGGCGGGTTGGTAGTCGTGCACGTAGTCGCCGGTGAGATGCCCGAAAAAGATTTGGATCGGCATCAGCACGGCAGCGAGGTACAAGCCCATGCGCAGCATGATGTGCGCTTCGGCAGCGAAGATCCGGCGGAGCAGGTACCAGGCACCGGTCGCGGCAACGCAGAAACCGCCGGTGACAAACGACGCAAGCAGCATGTGCGGGAAGCGCACCCAGACCACCGGGCTGAACAGGATCTCGACCCAATCGTTTGGTACGAACGCGCCGTTCTCGACCACGTAGCCCACCGGCACCTGCATCCAGCTGTTGTTGACCATGATCCAGAAGGCCGAGAAATTGGTGCCCAACCCGACCATCGCGGTCGAAAACAGGTAGAACCATGGAGCGACACGCGAACGCCCGAGCAACAGGATCCCGAAAAAGCTGGCCTCGAGAAAGAACGCGGTGAAGGTCTCGTAAGCGAGCAGCGGTCCCTGGATCGGTCCCGACATGCGCGACAGTTCGCTCCAGTTGGTCCCGAACTGGAAGCCCATCACAATACCGGAGACGACGCCGAGACCGAACGCCACCCCGAAGATCTTGAGCCAGAACTCGAAGATCAGACGATAGACTGGCCGGCCGGTCGCGAGATGCAGCGCTTCGAGCACGGTCAGCCAGGCCGCCAGCCCGATCGTGAAGGACGGAAAGATGATGTGGAACGACACGGTGAATGCGAATTGAATTCGGGACAGGAAAAGCGCCGTGAGGTCCAACGGACTCTTTCCCGTCAGCGCCACAGATTCGAGCGCGCGAGGTCGATCAGTTCGTCACCCCGGCCGCTGATCACGGTCTTCATCATGTACAGTGTGAAACCCTTCGCCATCTCCAAGGTGATCGCAGGAGGCATGGCGAGCTCGGTCCGGTTCACGACGGCGTCGATCAAGACCGGCCCGTCATGGGCCAGTGCCTCGGCGATCCCGGCCTCGACGTCGCCGGGGTCCTCGAGCCTGATCCCGCGGACACCGACGGCTGCAGCCATAGCGGCGAAATTCGGGTTTTTAAACCCGGTGCCAAAATCAAGAAAGCCGGTCGATTTCTGCTCGACCTCGACGAATCCGAGGGCGCCATTATTGAACACGACCACCTTCACCGGCAGGGCGAGCTGCACCAGACTGAGAAAATCTCCCATCAGCATCGCGAACCCGCCGTCGCCCGACAGCGAGATCACCTGCCGGGCGGGGAACGCCGCCTGAGCACCGATCGCCTGCGCCATCGCATTGGCCATGGAACCGTGCCAGAACGACCCAAGAAGTCGCCGCTTTCCGTTCATGGCCAGATAGCGCGCCGCCCACACCGTCGGGAGGCCGACGTCGCAAGCGAAGATTGCATCCTCCGAAGCCTGGTCGCTGACGGCCTTGGCGATCTGCTGCGGATGGATCAGCCCTTTGCCCGGCTTGCCGACAGCCAGATCGTCAAGGCTTCTTACGCCTTGACGTAGTGCTGTTGCGCCTGCGCGAGGTGCGAGTCGTCGCGTTGTTGCTCGAGTAACGGCAGCAATGCCGTGAGGGTCGCCTTCACGTCGCCGACCAGACCGAGATCGACCGAAGCCCGGCGCCCGAGCTGCTCCGGACGCAGATCAATCTGAGCGATGCGTACGCCGCTTCCTTTCGGATAGAACTGGCGGTATGGAAAATCGGTCCCGAGCATCAGCAGGACGTCGCAATCAAGCATGGCGTAATAGCCGGACGAAAAGCCGATCAGCCCGGTCATGCCGACATCGTAGGGATTGTCCCACTCGACATGTTCCTTGCCGCGCAGCGCGTGCACCATCGGCGCCTTGAGGCGCTCGCCCAGCGCCAGCAGCTCGTCATGCGCCCCCGCACAGCCCGAGCCGCACAAGATCGTGACACGCCCTCCGCCGTTCAGCAGCGCCGCGAGCCGATCGAGGTCCCTGCTCTCGGGCATCACGACCGGCCTCGCCGGCAGCAGGCCAGCAACTTGGGGCGGAGGTGCGTCGGTGGCAGCCTGCAGCGCGATGTCGCCCGGCATCACCACCACCGACACGCCGCGCTTGCCGACCGCCTCGCGGATTGCGATCTCAAGCACGCGCGGCATCTGATTGGGGCCGGAAACTAATTCGCAGTAGTAGCTGCACTCGCGGAACAGCTCCTGCGGATGCGTTTCCTGAAAGTAGCCGCCGCCAATCTCGGCCGACGGGATTTGCGCCGCGATGGCGAGTACCGGCACGCGAGACCGGTGACAATCGAACAGGCCGTTGATCAAGTGCAGGTTGCCCGGCCCGCAACTGCCGGCGCAAACAGCGAGTTCTCCCGTCAGATGCGCTTCGGCGCCCGCTGCGAAGGCGGCAACCTCTTCATGCCGGACATGTACCCACTCGATCTTGCCTTGCCGGCGGATCGAATCTGTCAAACCGTTTAGGCTATCGCCGACAATGCCATAGACCCGCTTGACGCCCGCTTGCGCCAGGGTCTCCACGAATTGATCGGCTACCGTTTTTGCCATGGAACCACTCCTCGATAGGCGGTTTGCGGAAAGCTCCTCACCCGATCCCCAATGCCGGCGGTGAGGGTAAAAGACTGTCAGTTATGATTAGGCCACTCCTTCACCCTGCGATCGGCGCGTTTGTCGGTTGTAGAAGTTCAGCCGCGAATCCCGTCGCGTCTTCGGTGAAGTCCCGCGAGCGGCCGCACTCCCGCTGCATTTCGCATTCGAGATCGAGCTGTGCAGCAAGATCGTTGGTTGCGGCGACGCCGATCAAACGCTTGATGCGCTCGATGGCAATTCCGGGTCCCACCGACAGCTTGCCGGCGAGCGCTTGCCCCGCCGCCATCGGCTGATCGTCATTGATCGCCGCGGTAATCGGCTTCGGCAATGCCCGCATTTTCCGGATCAGCGGGTCGTAGAACTTCTTGAGGACGTAGTCGAGGTCGGGGCGCCCCTGCGCATCCGGCGGGAGACTCGCAGCCACCAAATCGGCAGCCGAACTGAACCTGCGGCCTTCGCCGGTCAGCCCGCTCGTTAGCGCGTTCAACGGATCCGGGCGGCTGAAACCGATCGTGGCGACCCGCCCGTCGACGCCGCGGAGGATGTCTGTGAAGTTCATCGGAGGGTTCTCTTGCATCGCGTGGAGGGTGGCGGCAGGCAAATCGCAGCGACGCGGGGGGATGTACCCACCTTGGCAGTGCTCACTCCCGGACGGTGTTTACCCTAGTGCGGCGTATCAATTCCTTGAAACAGTGCTGAATATTCCTGATAAATTGAGGTCCCCGGCTGGTAGGCTACCGGCTGGCCCAATCTCTCTTGTGCGCTCCGAGTTCTGAGGAAACCTGAGATAAGCGCTGCCCGCACCAGGGTGCCTTACTGCAAAGAGTCGAGAAGCGCCTTCGCAGTCTTCAAGTCGGCGGTTTCAAAGCCCTCGCTGAAGCGATCGTACACCGACCGCAAAAGGCAACGTGCCTCGGCGGTCCGACCTTGGTCGTGCTGCAAGCGTGCAAGGCTCGTGGATGTTCGGAGCTTCCATGACAGGGAACCTTGCCGGCGTGCCCAATCGAGCGAGCGCAAGAAATGCGCCTCGGCGGCTGTCGCGGCCTGCGGCCCACCCTCCCGCAGGATGAGTTCGCCCTTGATGCGCAGGAGTTCGGCGACGCACCAGCGCTCCTCGTCGCGCTCGGATCGCGCGAGCGCCTCGTCGATCACGCAGAGCCCTTCGGCGATTTTATCATCACCACCGAGGGCATCCGCGATCTCGGCGAGAAATGGACTGTAAAGGAGAGTAAACGAGTTCTGGGGGATGCTGGCGACCGTGGCGCGCAGAACCTCCAACCCGGCGCCGACGCAGCCGCGCTTGACGAGCAACACGCCCTCGAAACATCGACCCCCGATGTTCCACAACTCCAGCGCGTGCCTGGCGGAAAGCTCGATGAGCGCCTTTATGTGGCGCTCCGCCAAGCTCAGATCGCCGACGAGAAGGGAGACCGGGCAGCCTGACTGAATCAGGACATTTGCCAGCGACACCGGGTGATCACTGGCGCGAGAGTCGACCAACTGGCGTTCGACGCTTCGCATGGCCTGGTCGGCAAACCCCTGCAGCCAAAGGATCAGGGAGTGATACGAATGCGCCAATAGATTCTGGTCGTATTGAAACCTGACGACGTGCGATCCTTTGGCGGCGTAGTGACCCAGCATGCGCTCGATGTGCCGCCGCGCGCCTTCCAATTCCCCCAGGGCAAGCAGCGCCACGCCGACCAGACGGTCGCCGATCAGGCGATCGGCAGGGTCTGTCGTTTTCGCCGCATAGGTGCTAAATCTTTCGGCCACCGCCAACGCCGCCCGAAAGCGGCCGCCGGTGATGCAGTCCATAAAGAAGCCCCAAAGCGCTCGCAGGCGGTAATCGGCATCGTCTCGCATTTCCGCGATCTCAAAGGCGCTTGTCCAGGCCGCGATCATCTCGGGGCACGAGCCCTTGGTCAGAAAGAGCGCTGCGCCAAGCGCTGCATACAATTGCATATTGCGGCGTCCGTCGCGGCTCTGGGCAGGCTCGCAAAGCGCCCGCACGACGCGGCCGCGACATTCCTCCATCAGTGACAAGTGCACCCACAGCGGCACCGCAGCTGCGGTCAGCGCGACGCCGATATCGGCGGCACCAGTCGGCGAGAAGGCCCAGTCCAACGCCGCTCGCACCTCTCCGATCAGATCGCCGTAACGCGCCAGCCACGCGGGCGCGGGCAATGTCTCCAGCGCTATTTCGGCCCTATCAAAAAGATCCCGGTGATATTCGGCATGGCGTTGTGCCACCTGCTCGAACTCACCGCTTTCAGTGAGCTTCTCGAGGGCGTAGGCGCGCGTGGTCTCGTGCAGCCGATAGTGCGCACTCGCGTTTCCGACGTCCAAGGTGACCAGCGATTTCGTGACGAGGTTCGACAGGGAGCCGACGGCCTCCGACGCGGCGATCTCGCCACAAGCGGCTACCAAGCTCGCCGCCTCTGCCGTAAAGGCGCCCGCAAAAACCGCAAGGCGCCGCATGACCAGGCGCTCGGGCTCGGGCAGCAACTCATAGCTCCAGTCCAGCGTTGCGCGCAGTGTCTGGTGCCGAGGCAGAGCCGTTCGGCGGCCGGCGGTCAGCAAGCCCAAGCGATCATCGAGGTCTGCGGCGACCTGCTGGAGCCCAAGCGTGGCGACGCGCGTCGCCGCAAAATCAATGGCCAGCGGGATGCCATCGAGGCGCCGACAGATTGCGGCAATTGCTGGAAGGGTCTCCCCAGGCGGCGAGAAATCCGAATGCAACGCCCGCGTCGTGGTGACGAAGAGTTCCACCGCGCTGTGCGCCAGTATGTTGCCGCGTTCCTCATCCTGGGACGGCACATCCAACGGGGGAACGCGATAAACGTACTCGCCCTCGATCTTCAGGATCTCCCGGCTCGTGGCAAGAACGGTCGTTCGTGAACACATGCGCACGACCGTCTCCACCAACTTGGCTGCCGCGTCGATCAGGTGTTCGCAATTATCGAGAACGAGAAGAAGTTTCTGTGTTCCGATTACCCGGGCGACGGACTCGGCGGAAAGCTCATCGCCACCCAATTTGAGGCCGAGGGCCCCAGTCAAGGCTGACGGCACCAGACCGGGATCCGACAGCGAGGCCAGCTCGACGAGCCGAACGTCACCCTGAAAACTCGGGAACAACCCGCGGGCCACCTCCAATGCCAGCCTGGTTTTCCCGATACCCCCCGGCCCGGTCAGCGTGACCACCCGGTAGGCGGACAGAAGGCCGCGCAGATGCCGTAGGGCATTCGTCCGGCCGATCAGGTCGGAGGCTGCAGCAGGCAAGTTGCTCTGGAATTGCTCGGCGGTGTTCCGCGTCGGTTCGAGATCGATCGCGTGTACCGGTGATGCGTTCTCCGGCCGGATTGTCCACGCACCGAGTAGGCGATAGCCGCGACCGGACGCCGTCTTGAGCATTCCACGATCCGGGCCGAGCGCCCTGCGAATCGCCGATATGTGAAACTGGAGCGTATTGTCTTCCACGATCGCGCCGGGCCATACGCGACCCATGAGGTCGTTCTTGGTGACGAGCTCGCCGGCGGACCGAATTAGGACCTCGACGATTTCGAACGCGCGACCACCGATCGGGACAGGAACTCCACGCGCTCGCAGTTCACGCCGAGCGAGATCGACCTCCCACTCGCCCGACTCGTAAACCAACCGTCGGCCTTGCGAGGACAAGGTGCAGCTCCTGTTCCGGTCGACACGCCGGACTGCCTCGACGGGTCGGCCGCCGATGTCATTCGGCAAGCGATGCACCAGGTTCTGGGTTGCGGTCATCGATTGGCTCACGGCGTCAATGCATCGCGGATGGCGTCACTTGCCTGCTTCACAGCGGCTTACGTACGTGACCGGTCACGGATGCCGTTGAGGGAACGAAGTCGTGGATCATCCCGACATAACAGACAGAATTCCTTCACCCGGCCTCGCATTCGAGTTCTCGCCGCGTGTTTCAAACAAAATGCGACCTTACCCACAAGGGTAGTGCGCTCGGGGACACAGGTGGAGTTAAGAGGCGTGAATTTATGTGAATTGGATCCGCTGGCTGGGTAACCCCTAATCGCGCGTTAGGGTTGATCGCGCATGGGGCCCGCGAAGCAGGCTTCAGGAGATCGACTTTACATTGTTTAATATCGCTTAACTCGATCGCATATCGCGAGAGGGTCACGATCGTCTGCCGAGATGCGGCGGGCGATAACCGATGTCCGATTTCGAGATCGGGCAGATCGCTCCACCCACCAACGATACCGCTGCCTGGGAAACGCGGCCGGGGGCCTGGAATGACCGATTGGTCCGACGTGATCGCGACCGCGCACGATCCGCTGGTCGGCGTCCTTGCCCTTTTTGCCGCAGGTGCCGTGATGTCGCACCTGCTGTTCAGGAGATATCCGCTGGCGCGGGCAATTGTGCGGGTGATCTTCCTCATTCTGCTCACGGTCGCTTTGCTGCTCAGCGATATCGTGCCGTACCGTCCGTTGGATTTGACCGGCACTCCAGTCCGCGACGTTGTCCACGCTGTACTAAAGATCGCTTGGTGGCTTTGGGCGGCCTGGTTCCTGGTCGGCTTCCTGCGTGCCTTTGTCATCGTTGAGCGGCGGCCACGCGAGGGCAAGCTGCTGCAGGATCTCCTTGCCGGTCTGGTTTATCTCGCTGCGCTCTTCGCCATCATCGCCTATGTCCTCGATCTGCCGGTCCAAGGCTTGCTCGCCACCTCGGGCGTCATCGCCATCATCCTCGGCCTCGCCCTGCAGAGTACGTTGAGCGATGTATTTTCCGGCGTTGTCCTCAACTTCAGCCGGCCCTACCGGCCCGGCGACTGGATCAACCTGGACGACGGAACGACCGGCCGGGTCATCGAGATGAACTGGCGGGCCACCCACGTCCTGACCGCGCGGCGCGACCTCGCGATCGTGCCGAACAGCGTTATCGCCAAGTCGAAGATCGTCAATGTCAGCTCTCCCTCCGGCGTTCATGGCACTACCCTATCCCTCCAGGTCGACACCCAAACCTCGCCTTCGATCGGCAGCGAAATCCTTGAACGGGCCATCCTCAATTGTCGCCTGATCGTGGCGGAACCGGCGTCGACTGTCGTCGTGAAGTCGATCAACGCGGCGTACGCCGAATACGAAATAATTTTTTTCGTTGCGGCACTGGCATCGGTGCCGACGGCGCAGAATGAATTGTTCGACCTGATTTTTCGGCATCTCGCAGCCTCCGGCATCCGTCTGGCGTCGCCGCTGACACAACCGGTGGCAGTGAACCCGGCTGTCGTCAAGCCGATGACAGGGCTCGAAAGATTGCTCGAACTGGTCGCGATCTTTGCTCCCCTGACAGTCGCCGAGCGGGCTGCCCTCGCGGCAAAACTGAAGCAACATTCCTATGAGCAGGGCGACAGGCTGTTCGAGCGCGGCGCGGTACTGCAATCGCTCTTCATCCTCGCTAGCGGCGTTCTTTCGTTCACTCGCGAGGATCCCGGAGGCGCGACAGAATTGGTACGGCTCGGGCCGGGCGATCATTTTGGCGAGATCGGGCTGCTGACCGGCGATTCGAGCACCGGGAAGCTTACGGCACTGACGCCGGTCATCGTCTATGAACTTGGCAAGAGCGATCTTGCCCCCATTCTCCAAGTCCGCCCGGAGGTCGCGCACGAACTGTGCCGTGTGTTGGCTCGACGTCAAGCCATGGGTCGGATCGCCGCGGCAACCGAGCTTGACGGCATGGTGCCGGTGCACCGCCTGGCGAGCTGGTTCTCCGAGCGGCTCCATCGCCTTTACGATACCGCAAGCGGCAAATGAGCGAACCGCCAGCCAGCCTCGGCCGGAAATCGGCGGAGGGTGCCATTGCGCAGCACCGGTGGCGGCTCAATCCGCGGGCGGTCGTGACCGGCGCGATCTTCATAATCATCATCGGCGTGGCGATCTGGTACATGGCGCGGCACGCGCCGTTGCTCGTGCAGGGCGAAGTGGAAAGCACCCGCGTCGACATTGCGGCGCGCGTCTCCGGTCGCCTCGCGAAGGTGGCGGTCGCTCGCGGCGAGAACGTGCGCGCTGGAGCGACCCTGCTGGTCATCGACAACCCGGAACTGGTTGCCGAGCTGCGCGAGGCCGAAGCCGAAAAACTGGTCGTCGATGCCGAGCTGAAGCGCATCAACGTTGGAACCCGACCCGAAATCGTCGCTCGGCGCAAAGCTGGGATCGATCGCGCTGCGGCGGACCTCACGCTCGCCCAACAGACCTATAATCGCACCCGGCAGCTCACCGCAGACCAGTTCGCCCCGCGATCAAAGCTCGATCAGGACGCCGCCGCGTTGACACTGGCGCAAAAGCGGTCGGAGCAAGCGAACCTGGCCTATCAGGAGGCGGTGCGCGGCTTCACCGCCGAAGAACACGAGATCGCCGAGGCGAATGTCGGCAAGGCGCAAGCCAAAATCGAAATGATCCGGGCGCAGGTGGATCAGCTGACGATCAACGCGCCGATCGCCTCGCAAATCTATCAGATCCCTGCCGAGGCGGGCGAAGTCGTCACGCCAGGCGTGCCGCTGCTGTCGCTGGTGGACCTTAGCGATACATGGCTGGGATTTTCGCTGCGCGAAGACCTGACCGCGGGCCTCAAGGTCGGCGACCGGTTCGCGGTCCGCATTCCGGCGCTCGGCGATGTTGAGATCGTCGTAGCGGTTCGTGTGATAGCGGCAAAGGGCGAATATGCCGGCTGGCGCTCCACCCGGGCAACCGGCGACTTCGATCTGCGGACCTTCGCGATCCGTGCGTATCCCGTCGACAAGATGGCGGGGTTGCGCCCCGGGATGAGCGTCTATGCCGATTGGACGAGGCGACGCCAGTGAGACTGCCGCCCCGCCCAAGTCTCCGGCTGGTTGCGATACGGGAGATCCGGTTTTTTTGGCGGGATCGGGCCGGCCTGTTGCTGGTTGTCATGATCCCGCTGATTTCTTTCGCGGTTCTGGCCTGGACGTTCAGCAGCGCGGTTGTGCGCGGCCTTGACGTCGTGATCGTCGACATGGATCGCTCGGCGGTCTCAACCGACTTCATCCAGGAGATTGCGGCGTCTCCGTCCCTGCGTGTCGCCCAACGCGGCGACAACCTGGCGACCGCGACGCGGGCGATCCGCGCCGGCGAAGCAATCGCGACAGTCTATGTTCCAGCGAGCTTCGAGCACGATCTTCTGGCCGGACGCCGACCCCAGATCATCGCCTTTTACAATACGCAATATTTCACCCCGGGGAATATCGCCGCAAAGGGATTGCGCGATGCGATCACCGCCGCTTCGGCCCGTGTCTCGCCGCTCCACGAGGTCCGATACCAACCGATCGGCAGCGGTCCTCTCGTCATCGAGGAATACGTCCTGACCAATCCGGGGATCAATTACGCCGCCTTCCTGCTTCGCACGGTGATGCCGACCGTCCTCCATCTCGTCATCGCGATTGCTACCGGCTACGCGGTCGGAACGGAGTTCTCGCGCCGCAGCCGGCGGGCATGGCTGCGCTGCGCGGGCGGCAGCGCGTTGGTGGCTCTTGCCGGCAAACTGCTACCGCTGTTCGCCATCTTTTTCACGTTGCTGGCGATCGACGCGCTGATCCTCGAACGCGGTTTCGGGCTGTCGTTCCGGGGCGACATCCCGATGATGGCGATCGCGGCCGCCCTGTTTATCGTCGCCTATCAGTCGCTTGCGGCGCTGTTGCAGCTGCTGCTTCGCAACCTGGCGCTCGGTTTGAGCCTGACCGCAATCATCACCTCCCCGGCCTTTGGCTTTGCCGGCGTCGGGCTGCCGGTATTGGCGATGGGCACCTTTGCCCAGGGGTGGGGCGCCTTGCTGCCGCTGCGCTGGTACCTGCAGATCTTGATCGATCAGGCGGCTCGCGGCTCCCCGGTGCATGCCTCATCGACGCCGTTTGCGATCCTGGCAGGTATGGCGTTGGGCCTGCTCGCTTTGGCTTGGCTGAGCCTGCATTTTTTCTCGCCGGGACGCCGGGAGACCGAGCCGACGCTGCCGACGGACGGCCCAAACCCTGGGGTTGGCGGAGCGTTTGTCGGTGAATGGCGCCGCGTGCTCGCGGATCGTGGCGCCTTCAGCATGCTGATCATCGCCCCGGTGTTTTACGGCGTCTTTTACCCGCAGCCCTATCTCGGCCAACTCGTTCGCAAGGTCCCGGTCGCGGTCGTCGACGATGATCGCACGGCATTGAGCCGTCGCTTTATCGAGACTCTCGATGCCAGTGAAGCGGTTGCGGTCACGGTTCGCGCGCCGGCTCTCGACGTGGCGCAGCAGGCGCTGTTTGCGCGCGATGTCTTCGCCATCATCGAGATCCCGTCCGGCACCGAACGCGAAAGCCTCAAGGGCAACGGCGCCCGGATGCCGGCTTATGTCGACTCCGCCTATTTCCTTTTGTTCAACGGCACATTGCAGGGGCTTTTGCAAAGCGCTGCGGACATCAACGTCACGAACGTTTCTCGGGGCAATCGTGCGAACGGTGCGGCCGCCGAAACCGCGCTGGCGGTCTTGAGCCCGGTCGAATTGCTGATGCAGCCGCTCTACAACCCCACCGGTGGGTACGCGAGCTATGTCGTGCCTGCCGCTTTCGTGCTGATCATCCAGCAGACATTGCTGATCGGCGCCGCAATGCTGAGCGGCCTCGGCTTCACGGAGCGCGGCTCGGCGACCACGATGATCGGCGCGCCCGCCGCGGTGCTTGGCCGGGCGTTGGCGCACCTCACGATCTATGTTCCGGCGCTAGCGCTGTTTCTTGTCGTGCTGCCGCGGATCTATGGTTTTTCGACCCTTGGCCATCTCGGCGACATGGCGCTCTTCGCGCTGCCCTTCATCCTCGCCACCAGCCTGATGGCGCAGGCCGCCGGCTCCCTGTTCAAGTATCGCGAGACCGCCGTTCTCCTCTTCATCGCGACCTCGCTGCCGCTGTTCTTTCTGGTCGGGGTCTCGTGGCCGCGCGAGATGATCCCGCCGCTCCTCGACCGGATCCGCCGTGTCTTTCCCGCCGAGTCCGCGATCGACGGACTGGTGCGGATAAATCAGATGGGAGCATCGCTGAGCGAGGTCCGCGCCGACTTCCTGTATTTGTGGCTGCTTGCCGCGATCTATTTCGCTCTGGCTGTGGTGGGGGCGCGGCGGAGAGCGAAGGCGGAGCACGCCAATGCCCGGTAGGATGGGTCAGCACACGCATACGATAGCGGCAGTGTCGGCGCTGCTCGGTGCTGGCGGAATTTTGCTGTTCCTGATGCTGGGTTCCGGGGTCGCGGTGCAGCGGGCCCCCGGCGTGATCCATGCCACCGAGATAAAGATTGCACCGGAAATCAGCGGTCGCGTGGCGCGTTTCGCGGTAGCACCCGGGCAGAGCGTGCATGCCGGTGACGAGATCGTCGAGCTGACCAACCCTGAGCTCAGCGCGGCCTTGGTCTTGGCGAACGCTCAGTTGCACGAGGCGCAGGCCGCACGCGACCGTGTCTATGCGGGCGTCCGCGAAGAGCAGGTCTTGGCGCTCGCGCGCGAGACTGAAACCTCGAGAGCGGATCTGCTTTACGCGGAGCAGCAGTTCGCACGTAAATCAACGCTCGCCGCGGATGGGTTTGCCTCCCAGCAGGATCTCGATCAAGCCTCGGCCGCTCTCGGCGCGGCCCGCGCAAAGCTCGCCGCCGCAGAGGAGGCATACGAGGCCGCCCATGTCGGGCCGATTGTTGAGGAATTGGCCGTCGCCGATGCGAAGGTGCAGAGCGTGGCGGCGGCTGTCTCCATTATTGCTGCCCGTGTCGCCAAACTGCGCATTGCTGCGCCTTCGGACGCCACCGTTGCGCTGATCGTGGCAGAGCCGGGGGAGGCCATCATCCCGGGGCAACCGGTCATGACGCTCGAACCGAGCGGCCGGCGATGGGCGAGCTTCAACTTGCGCGAGGACCAGTTCGGCGATCTGCGGATCGGCTCCCGGGTTAAGCTGGTGCCGGTCAGTGGTGAAGATGGCATTGCAGCTCGGGTCACCGAAATCGTTCCGCGCGGGGCGTTTGCGACATGGCGAGCGGCGCGAGTGGTCGGCGACCACGATTTGAATACATTCCTGCTTCGCACCGACCCGATAGAGACTGCTCCGGCCAGCCTGCAACCGGGAATGACGGTATGGCTGGAACTGGCTTCGACGCATTGAAGTCCCGGACGCTACGGCACCCGCAGAACGGATAAAACGTTAATACCCCCCGAAATTTCGGTCGGGGCACTCCCCGGTCCACAGCACCAAAGCGCCATCGTTTCTAGCCTGGCACTCGTTCCAATAGCTCTGCTTCGTGCCGGCCTTCACAGCGCAAACGGGCGTCTGCACCGGCGGGCAGGCCGCCGGCTGTTGCTGCGGTTGCGTGCGAGCCGCCGCTCCAGTGAGTAGAAGCAAGGCAACGGCGACGAACCCGGTTCGGCAGACAGCGAGGGTGTCGATCTCCTTTTCTGATAAGGACCATGGCGACATCTCCTGCTCACACCGGCTGCTTCAATGCGGTGGTGTCGATCGGCAGCTTGCGCAAGCGCTTGCCGGTCGCCGCAAAGACCGCGTTGGTCACCGCCGGAGCGATGGCCGACGTCCCGGCCTCACCCATTCCGCCCGGCGGCTCCGCGCTCCGGACGATGTGGACCTCGATGGCCGGCGCCTCGTTCATCCGCAGGATTTGGTAGGTATCGAAATTGGTTTGCACGACACGTCCGTTTTTGACGGTGATCTCGCCATAAAGTGCCGCGGTGATGCCGAAGATGACCGCGCTCTGGATCTGCGCCTGGACGGTGTCGGGATTGACGGCCGTGCCGCAATCGACCGCGCAGACGACGCGGCGGACCCGAACCGCGCCGTCCTTCGATACCTCGACTTCGGCAATTTGCGCCAGATAGGTCGCGAAGGCGAACTGAACGGAGACGCCACGGCCGACTCCGTTGGGCAAGGGCTGCCCCCAGCCGGCCTTTTCCGCGGCAAGATCGAGGACTGCCTTGGCGCGAGGCGACTTGTCGAGGAGAGCCCGCCGATAGGCGACCGGATCCTGTTTCGCCGCCGCCGCCAGTTCGTCGATGAAGCTTTCGGTCACGAAGACATTGTGCGACGGCCCGACGCTGCGCCAGAACGCCGTCGGAATGCCCTGAGGTTCCACCCGCAGATACTCGACGTGCAGGTTCGGGAGAGCATAGACCAGATCGATCGCGCCCTCGGTGGTGTCGGCGTCGAGACCCTCGTTGAACGCCGGAGGGAGCCATCGCGCGAGGACCGAGGAACCAGCGAAGCGATGGTTCCAGGCGACTGGCATCCCCTTCCCATCGACACCGGCAGAAATCCGGTCGAACCAATAGGGCCGGTACATGTCGTGCTGGATGTCTTCCTCGCGGGTCCAGACAACCTTGACAGGGCCGTCGACATGCTTGGCGATCTCGACGGCCCGAATGACGCCATCGACCTCGAGCCGCCGGCCAAACCCGCCGCCGATCAGGTGATTGTGGACGACGACTTTGTCCAACGGCAGGCCGGAAGTCTTCGCCGCCGCCGCCTGGACGCGCGCCATGACCTGGGTGCCGATCCAGACTTCGCAGCCATCCTTGCGGACGTGAGCTGTGCAGTTCATCGGCTCCATCGTCGCGTGCGCGAGGAACGGAACCTGGTAGGTCGCCTCGACCTTGGTGACAGCGCTCGCCATGGCCTTGTCGATATTGCCGATATTCTGCGCAACCGGTCCCGAGTTGAGGGTCGCCTTTTCGAGCTCGTCCACGATCCCTTGCGTGTTCAGCTTGGCGTGCGGACCGTCGTCCCATTCGATCACCAGGGCCGCCAACCCTTTCTTCGCGGCCCCCATGTGGTCCGCCACGACGGCGACGGCGTCGTCGAGCCGGACGATCTGACGCACGCCCCTGACGGCTTTGGCCGCCCTATCATCCACGCTCTTCACACGACCGCCGAAGACGGGCGATTGCGCGAGGGTCGCGATCTTCACGCCGGGCGGCCGAACATCGATGCCGTAGACGGCTGTTCCGTTGACCTTCGCCGGCGTGTCGAGGCGCTTGGCCGGGGTGCCGATGAGCTTGAAATCCTCGGGTCGCTTGAGCGCCACTTGCTCCGGGACCGGCATGCGTGCCGCATCGGCAGCCAGTTCGGCGTATTTGGCACGTCTCCCGGTCGGCGGGTGCAGCACCCCACCGCTTTGCGCGCGGCACGACGCCGGGTCGACACTCCAGCGCTTCGCCGCCGCCGACACGAGCATAGTTCGCGCGGTCGCGCCGGCCTGGCGCAGCGGCTGCCACGCCGCGCGTATCGCGTTCGAGTTGCCGGTTGCCTGCACCCCGGCGAGCAACGGATTGCCGTAGAGCTTTTCGTCGGGCGGCGCGTGTTCCAGCCGGACCTGCTTCAGGTCGACCTCCAGCTCTTCGGCGATCAGCATCGGTATGGCGGTATAGGTGCCCTGACCCATCTCGACATAGGGCATGGTCAGGACGATCTGCCCGTCGCCTTCGATGCGGATGAAGGCGTTGGGCGCGAAGCCTTCGGCCGCTTCGGCATCGCCGTTTGCGAACGGCAGGCTGAGGCTCAGCATCAGGCCCCCGCCCGCTGCCGCTCCGGCCTGGAGGAAGCCCCGCCGGGAGGTGAGGTGATCGCGGATCATCGTCAGCCTCCCCGTCCGCTCGATTGCGCGGCCTCTTTGATCGCTTGGCGAATGCGGACATAGGTCCCGCAGCGGCAGATGTTGCCGGACATCGCGTCGTCGATATCGGAATCGGTCGGGTGCGGGTTGCTCGCCAGAAGCGCCGAGGCCGACATGATCTGGCCCGACTGGCAATAACCGCATTGCACGACCTCGCGGTCGAGCCAGGCCTTCTGGATCTTGGCGCCCGCCGCGGTCGCGCCGATAGCCTCGATCGTGGTGATCGCGGACTTGCCGATGCTGTCGATGGGGGTGATGCAGGAACGCGTGGCGACGCCATCGACATGCACGGTGCAGGCGCCGCACAGCGCCATGCCGCAGCCGAACTTCGTCCCGGTCATGCCGAGCACGTCGCGCAACACCCAGAGGAGCGGGGTGTCATCGTCGACGTCGACCGTCCGATCGACACCGTTGACTTTGATCGTTGTGGCCATCGCTACCTCCGGCTATTTGCGTCATGCACTGGCTGATTGGGCTGGGTGATGTTGTGTCGGTAGGCCCGGGACGGCACTCGACAGCCTGTCTTGAGGTAGAGCGCAAACATGTCCGCGAGCAGCGCCGTCAGGAATAGCGGGCCGGTTGGTTGTTCCTGAAATTGTCATTGCGCTGCGCTCCTATGGCTTGGGCGCCTCGAATGTGGTGCTACAACGCACGATGGCCGCGTTAAGGAATGTGAAAAGATGTGATGATGCGCAGCTGGCGATCTTTGTCGGGCGGGGGCGCGATCGACCGCCCATGATTATCCGAGCCCCAAGCGCCACCAGCACTCAGGCTAGCGCTGAGACCACCGGAACTCGCCCGGGGTGGTACCGAGCATCTGACGGAAATGGCGTGCGAGGTGACTTTGGTCGGAGAAGCCGGTGGCGAGGGCAACCTCCGACAATGAGAGATCGGTAGCGGTCAGCATACGCTGGGCTCGTTCAATGCGTCGCTGGACCAGATATTGGTGAGGTGTGACCCCTGCGGATTGCTTGAATTCGCGGGCAAAATGAAACATCGACAGGCCGGCGATCGTGGCGAGCACCGCGAGATCGACGGTGTCACTCAAATGCGCGTCGACGTATTCGCGCACCCGGCGCATGACGGCGGGTGTTAGACCGCCGCGTGCCCGTGGGGGCGGGGACGGCGGCACCAGGGAACCGAGGATATCGAGGCGCGGACGAGTATGCAGGGCGATGGTCGCGGCGTTTCGCCATCCGCCCAAGGCACTTTCAGGAGGCGTGATGAGCACCGGAATGCCGTCGTCGCTGCCGATGACGACCAGTCGTGTTGGGATATCGGTGCCGTTCTTGCGTCGAAAAAGCGAGAGGTCGCGTTCGAAAACGCTCCACAGGCTGACGCCCATCCGCAGCACGGCGTCGTCGAGCACGAGGCACGCGCGGGCTGCCCGGTTTGCGCCCACGATGCGCTGGTTGCCGTCGACCGCCAACAGGGCGGCCGGCTCCCGCTCCTCGGGCAGGGCCAGAGCGATGATCCATTCTCGCAGGAAATGCTCGCAAAAAACCGTTCTTCCATGGCGCGCGCCGCTGTCACGGTAAGCGCACCAGTCAGCGCGTGAGCCCGCTCCGAGAGTTCGGGGTCGATCGCAGATACGTCCAAGACCGCCATAAGGTTTCCGTCGACACCGAAGACCGGGGCGCCGGAGCAGCTGAGGTTCATGTGTCGCGATCGAAAGTGCTGGCTTCGGTGGACGGTGACAGGCCGCTCCTCGACAATACAGGTCCCGATGCCATTGGTGCCTTCGACCGCCTCGGACCACACACCGCCGAGCCAGGTTCCCCAGTATTTGAACTCCCCCGCCTCTTTTTCCTCACCGCGATGCTCGATCGCGACGCCGGTGGTGTCGCAGAACAGAACGGCGTACCCCGCCTCGCGAACCACCTTATACAACCGGTCGATGTCTTCCCGCGCATTGGAGATGAACCGTTCGAGCGGCTCGCGAAGGTTTTTAATCTCATGACCCGTGAGGATGCGCGGGACCGTGCCATCGACGGGATCGACACCGTATTTATCGGCAGATCGCTGCCACGAGTCCGCCAGCTCCTCGATGCCAGGCGCCGGCGCATCCCCTTGCGCAACGCGATAGGCGTGGTCGGCGTGCCATGATGGCTGTTCGATCAGGCCCGATAGGCGCTCTACTGTCCCCATCACCTCCACCTGATCTTTCACGGCCTGCCGGGGTGCACTCCTGAGGCTGTGGACGGAAATCAACCAGCGCTCGCGCCAACCGCGAGCGGACACGCCTCCGATAGATGCGCTAGCCAATTAAGCGCGCTCGAGGATGCTCGCGGGGTTTCCAAATCCAAGGTAACGCCTTAGCGCGTGCGCCTCAACCAGGCTGTCGGTCGGCGCTTTCAGCCTCATCAGAGCGGGTTTGACGGCCGCCACATCGTCCCCGCGGGCGCAGCGAGCTACGGCTCGTCTAATTTGCGCGCCGTCGCTACAGAGCAAATCCGTCCGGCAATCAGCAAGTGTATCCAAGAGCTGCACCGTCACGCGTGCCAAGGTCTCGGTGTCGAGTTTTACCCGCGAAGGTGCCCGGTCATGCCTCCGCGCAGCACCTCGACGATCAGGAGACGACGATGCGAAACACGGGTAGTGTGCTTTTAGGTGGATCTGTTTGGCTCACGAACCCTGTGCGTGGCGAAATGTCCCTGAGGTCAGCCGCGATCGGAGACTCTTCGAGCACGTTGCCTGCGGTGAATGACGCGGTCTTCACCTTTGGGTCGTTTCGGCTGATCCCCGCGGAGCAAATGGTGCTTGACGATGGGAAGTCGCTGCGGCTCGGCAGCCGCGCGCTCGATATCTTGATCGCCCTGGTCGAGCGCGCCGGCGAGACGGTTCTCAAGGACCAGCTCATCAGCCGCGTCTGGCCCGACACGATCGTCGACGAGGGCGCCTTGCGGGTCCATGTCGCGGCCCTGCGCAAGGCGCTCGGCGACGGAAGGGGAGGCAACCGCTTCATCGCCAACATCCCCGGCCGGGGCTACAGCTTCGTCGCGCAAGTGACGTGCGAACAACGGCAGGAAATGACGGCGGCGCCCGACCGGGTGGTGGTCGGCGGTAATCTCCCGGCGTCGCTGACACGCGTCATCGGCCGCGCCGATATTGTGGAGACGGTCGTGTCACGCGTCGCCCAGCGCCGCTTCCTGACGATTGTCGGCCCAGGCGGCGTGGGCAAGACGACGGTGGCGCTCGCCGCTGCCGAGGCGATAAGCACATCGTATGCCGATGGGGTCTGGTTCGCCGGCTTGGCCTCGCTCGTCGACGCAACCCTGCTGCCGAGCGCGGTTGGGGCGGCGCTGGGTATGGCGCCGACCAATGTCGATCCGTTGATCGCGCTCCCTGCGTGGTTGCGCGACAAACGCATGCTGATCGTGCTCGACAGTTGCGAGCATGTGGCCGCCACGGCGGCGGCGATGGCCGAGGCGGTGCTGAGGGCAGCGCCGCGCGTCTGCATTCTGGCAACCAGCCGCGAGCCGTTGCGGGCCGAGGGCGAATGGCTGCTGCGCCTGCCCTCGCTGGAGGTTCCATCGGGGTCGGCTCCCCTCACCGCTGCTGAGGCACTGAGCTACCCGGCCGTCCAACTGTTCAACGAGCGCGCGATGGCGACAATCGACAGTTTTGTCCTCGCCGACGCGGATGTCCCCGCCGTATTGGAAATCTGCCGCAGACTCGACGGCATGCCATTGGCTCTCGAACTCGCAGCTGCCCAGGTCGACGTGTTTGGCGTCAGGGGCCTCGCCACACGGCTTGACGACCGCCTCGCCGTGCTGACGAAGGGCCGGCGCACCGCGCTACCGCGGCAACAGACCCTGCGCGCGGCAATGGATTGGAGCCACGATCTGCTTCCGGAATTCGAGCAAGTCATCCTTCGACGGCTCGCCGTCTTCCAGGGCGACTTCACGATGGATGCGGCTACCGCCGTCGCTGCGGGCGAGCCGATCACAGCCCTGGATGTGTCCGAGGGCGTCGCCAATCTCGTCGCGAAATCACTCGTTGCGACCGACATCAGCGGTGACGTCACCCATCATCGGCTGCTCGACACGACGCGAGCCTATGCGTTGGAAAAGCTGACGGCGAGTGGCGAGCTGGAATGCGAGAGAAAACGGCACGCCGAATATTATCGTGATTTCTTCGAGCGGGTCGAAGCCCCATGGGACGCACGGCCCACGGCCGATGGGCTGGCCGGTTATCGCCATCACATCGACAATCTTCGTGCGGCGCTCGACTGGGCCTGCTCGCCGAGCGCTGAGATGACACTTGGCATAGCGCTGACGGTGGCCGCGGTGCCTCCCCTGATGCAATTGTCGTTGGTCGAGGAGTGTCGAGGGCGCGTTGAGCAGGCGCTCGCCAGCCTGGCGGCCGCATCGCTCAGCGATGCACGCCGCGAGATGCAGCTCCATGCGGCGCTTGGCGCATCGCTGCTGTTCACACGCGGCCCGATGCTTGAGACCGAGTTGGCCTGGACCAGAGCGCTTGCGAGTGCCGAAGATCTTGGCGACATCGAGTATCAATTGCGGGCGCTCTGGGGACTCTGGGTCCATCGCATGAACAGCGGTGAGTTCGGGGTCGCGCTCGCACTGGCCCAGCGGTTCCAGAAGCTGGCGGAAAACCAGGCCGATCCCGTCGACCTGCCGATTGCCGACCGGATGATTGGAGTCTCTTTCCATTACCGGGGTGATCAGACCGAGGCGAGACATCACATCGAGAGCATGCTGGCTCGCTACGTCGCTCAGGCGCAGCGACCGCCGTCGGTTCGGTATTTGTTTGACCAGAAAGTGGTGGCCCGCGTCATTCTCGCGCGGATCTCGTGGCTCCAGGGATTCCCCGATCAGGCTTGGCGCGCCGCACAAGGCACTGTCGGCGAGGCCGAGGCGTTGGATCACCCGATTACCTTGTGTTTCGCGTTGGCGGAGGCGGCCTGCCCCATTGCACTATTCAACGGTGATCTCGCCTCAGCCGAGCGCTATGTGGCGATGTTGCTCGCCAGCTCGGCGGCACACGCGCTGCCGATCTGGCAAAGTTGGGGCAATCGCTTTCACGGCACCCTGCTGGTCCGGCAGGGCGATTTCACCAATGGATTGCGGCTTCTCCGCAGCTCTCTCGACCAACCCCCGGAGGCCAGCTTCCAGCCCCGCTTTACGTGGTTCCTTGGCCAGTTGGCAGATGGATCGGGGCGTGCTGGGCAGATTGCCGAAGGACTCGCTGCCGTTGATGAGGCCCTCGCCCGTTCCGAGCGCAATGAGGACCGCTGGTGCCTTCCCGAGCTGCTGCGCATCAAAGGCGATCTGCTGACACAATGCGACCCGGTCGATGAGGCCGCTGTGGAGGAGCATTTCACGCAGTCGCTCGGCTGGGCTCGCCGACAGCAAACGCTCTCCTGGGAACTGCGAGCCGCTACAACCCTCGCCCGGCTTTGGCGAAATCAGCATCAAGTTGCCGAGGCTCGTGAGCTGCTAGGATCGGTCTACGACCGTTTCACCGAAGGTTTTGGCACGGCGGATCTGCGGGAGGCCAAAGACCTGTTGGACCAGCTGGAATGACTCATCGTCGACCCGGGCCGTTTCCTGCCTCAACCTGCGGCTTTACAGGCCTCTGATTACGCCAGCGTCAATGCGGCAATCAGGGCATCGGTAGTCAGGATCGCGTGTGCGAAAGTCGGTGCGTTGATCTCGTGTGCCGCGTGCATCGCCTCCGGGCTGAATGCCGCGGTGGCATCGCGCACCAGCGTCACGTGATAGCCGAGTTCGACGCCAAACCGGGCGGTCGCCTCGATGCAGGTGTTCGCGACCAAGCCGGCAAGGATGATCTTGTCGATGCCGCGCTGCCCAAGCTGGAAATTGAGATCGGTGTTGGCGAAGCCGTTCTGCCCCCAATGCTGCTGGACCACCACGTCGCCCGGCTGGGGGGCAAGGTCGGGATGCCACTCACCGCCCCAGGTTCCATCGGCACAGACCGCCGTGCGATCGCTCTCGATCTGCCACGGGCTTGGGTATCGCCAGCCGTCATAAGCGCCCTCCTGCCAGCGTCGGTGAGGCACATAGAAGACCACGATGCCGAGCTGTCGCGCCGTGCTGACAAGTGCGCGTAAATGCGCGATCAGGCCGACCGCCTCGGCGACCGCCTTGACTTGCGGCCACAGCTTGCCGCCGTCGCTGAGAAAATCGTTGTAAGGGTCGACGACCAGCAGGCCTGTTCGGTTCACGACGTAGTTCGTGCGCGGCAAAGCCATCTCCAACTGGTGCAATAAAGGGGGGCCAGCGCCCGAGGGGGGCGGGCGCCGGCGACGCCGTCTCGCTTTGGAGGAATCGGCGAGATCGGCGCTGAGCTGATCATTAAGCTGCCGTCGTAGCCGACACGCAGTATACGCGCCGGCTACGACGCGTGTGTTTCAACCGTGAGGTGTCATTTCTTCGAAGAAGCTAAGCAGCTCGGCGTTGACTCGGTCCTTGAGGGTCGTGCACATGCCGTGCGGCGCGCCCTTGTAGACCTTGAGCGTCGCGTTCTTGATCAGCTTGGACGAAATCATGGCGGAGGCGCCGATCGGGACGATCTGGTCGTCGTCGCCATGCAGCACCAACGTCGGCACGTCGAACCTGCCGAGGTCCTCGGTCAGATCGGTCTCGGAAAAGGCCTTGATGCAGAAATAGGACGCCGGAAACCCGGCCATCATGCCCTGCAGCCAGAACGACTCGCGTACGCCCTCCGAGATCTTCGCATCCGGCCGGTTGTAACCATAGAACGGCATGCTGAGCTCCTTCCAGAACTGCGAACGGTCGGCTTGAACAGCAGTGCGGAGCTGATCGAACACCTCGATCGGAAGGCCGCCCGGGTTCGCCGCGGTCTTGAGCATCAGCGGGGGTATGGCGCCGATCAGCACGGCCTTGGCTACCCGGCGCCTACCGTGGCGGCCGATATAGCGAGCGACCTCGCCGCCGCCGGTCGAATGCCCGACATGGATCGCATTTTCCAGATCGAGTTTTTGAACGAGTTCCGCCAGATCGTCGGCATAGGTGTCGAGATCATTGCCGTTCCAAGGCTGGCTCGAACGGCCATGGCCGCGGCGATCATGGGCGATGCAGCGATAGCCCTGCGATGCCAGGAAGAACATCTGATCTTCAAAGGCGTCGGCCGATAACGGCCACCCATGGCTGAAGACCACCGGCTGCCCGGCGCCCCAGTCGTTGAAATAGATCTGCGTGCCGTCTTTGGTTGTGATCGTGCTCACCGTGGTCCTCCTTGCTCCTGCGCGGGCTGAACGCCCAAGTCGCCGCCTGCCATCGAATGCGTCTTGCGGCCAACAATAAGACCGGGTCGGGCAGTGCGGTTATTAAGAGGTGTGAAACGTTGTAAGTCGTTGCACGGTCCGTGTTGATCCGATCCGCGCGACACAACGGGCGGCACCCTCATGACGCCCGCGGCCGAAGGGAGTGGACAGCCACCGACCCACCCTCCTAGGATTTGCCGGGCACATTCGTCATGAAGCGGATCGCGGCATGGCCGAAGATGCGTCAGCCGGCGCCGGCCGGGTCATCGCGTTCGGGCGGTTTCGCCTGCTTCCGGCGCAACAGCTTGTGCTCGACGGCGACCGCCCGCTTCGTCTCGGCAGTCGGGCACTCGCCCTCCTGACGGCTCTGGTCGATCGTGCCGGCGAGGTGGTCAGCAAGAAGGAACTGATCGCGTTCGCGTGGCCGGACACGTTTGTCGAGGAAAGCAATCTCAGGGTTCACATCGCCGGATTGCGCCGGGCGCTTGGCGACGGCCAAGCCGGCAACCGGTACGTGGTTGCCGTTCCGGGGCGCGGCTACCGCTTTGTGGCTCCGGTCGCGCTGTCGCAGGGTGTCGCGGCGGATCCGCCTGCAACTCCCGCTCGGCTTAGCAATCTGCCGCCGCGACTGACGCGGGTGATTGGGCGGTCGAACCTTGTCGGCACCCTGTCGGCGCAACTGATCCAGCGACGCTTCCTGACGCTGGTCGGACCCGGCGGTATCGGCAAGACCACCGTCGCGCTGGCGATTGCGCGCGAGGTGTCTTCCGCCTGCAGAGACGGCGTCGTCTTCGTCGATCTGGCGCCCGTCATCGACCCACGCCTCGTGCCAAGTGCGCTGACCGCGGCGCTCGGGTTGGCGATCCAATCCGACGATCACATCCCCACCCTGATCGCATTTCTGAGGGACAAACAGGTCCTGCTTGTGCTCGACAGCTGCGAGCACGTGATCGAATTTGCTGCCACGATGGCGGAAGAGGTACGCCGGGGCGCCCCCGGGGTCCAACTCCTGGTCACCAGCCGCGAACCGCTGCGCGCCGCCGGTGAGCGGACACACCGGCTGGCGCCCCTGGAAACCCCCGCGGTTTCGACAAGCTTGACGGCGGCCGAAGCCATGACCTTTCCCGGCGTCGAACTCTTCGTCGAGCGGGCGACGGCCAGCCTGGACGGGTTTGAGCTGACCGATGCCGAGGCGCCGTTTGTCGCCGATATTTGCCGCCGGCTGGATGGGATCGCACTCGCGATCGAGCTTGCGGCCCGGCGCGTCGACGCCTTCGGGGTCAGGGAGCTGGCCGCGCATCTCGACGATCGCTTTCGTCTGCTGACCAGCGGCCGGCGCACCGCGCTGCCGCGCCAGCAGACGCTCGGCGCTACGCTCGACTGGAGCTACGACTTGCTGCCGGAGACCGAGGCGGCGGTGCTGCGCCGCCTTTCCGTATTCGCCGGAGATTTCGTGCTCGACGCCGCGGTTGGCGTGGTCGGCGATCTTCCCGCGCCGCGGATCATCGACCACATTGCCAACCTCGTCGCCAAATCGCTGATCGTCGCCGACCTCCGCGGCGAGGTCGCGCAATACCGCCTGCTCGATACAACGCGGCTGTACGCGCTTGAGAAGTTGCGGCGCAGCGGTGACTTCGCCCAAGCCGCGCGTCGCCACGCCGAATATTATTGTGTCTTGTTCGCGGATTCCGAAGCCGAGAGCGAATCGCGGCCGCAAGCCGAATGGCTGGCGATTTACGGCCGGCATCTCGACAATGTGCGCGCCGGCCTCGATTGGGCATTGTCTCCGGACGGCGACGCGCAGATCGGCGTGGCGCTGACCATCGCCGCTGTGCCGCTATGGGTCCAGCTGTCGTTGTTGGGCGAGTGCCGCGAGCGGGTCGAGCGGGCGCTGGCGAGCCTCGGCGACGTGGCAGCGACGGCCCGCCCGCGCATGCAGCTTTCCGCGGCGCTTGGCTGGACGCTGATGTATGGCGTCGGCCGCGCTCGAGAGGCCGGCCCCGCCTGGGCAGCCACGCTGGAGCTCGCGGAAAGGCTCGACGACACGGACTACCGAAAGCGCGCCCTCTGGGGCTTGTGCATCGACCAATTCAACAATGGCGAGTTTCGCGCGGCGCTCGAATTCGCCCAGCGCTTTGCCGGACTGGTGGCGAATTCGACCGACGTGATCGACTTGATGATGGGCGATCGCATCCTCGCCACCGCGCTGCATTACCTCGGCGACCAGAAAAACGCCCGCCATCATATCGAACGCGTGCTCGCGCACCTTGCAGCCTTGGCGCAGCAACCACAGATCGTCCGCTTGCGGTTCGACATGCGGGTCTCGACGCACTATTTCCAGGCCCGCATCCTCTGGCTCCAAGGGTTTGCCGATCAGGCGCTGCGCGTGGTCGAGCACAATATCGAGGAAGGGCGCGCCATCGGGCACGCCTTGACCTTCTGCAGCGTCCTCGGCCAGGGGGCGTGCCCGATCGCCTTCCTATCGGGCGATCTCGATGCCGCCGGGCGCTACGGCGCAATGCTGCTCGATCATACCGAGCGCCACCCGGTGCGTCTTTGGAACCTCTGGGCGCGCTGCTTCAACGGCTTGGTGATGGTTAAGTGTGGCGACACCGCCGGTGGGTTGGAGGTTCTGCGCGGCGGGCTCGAACAAGCCGGCGAGGCAAAGTTTCTGCCGCGCTTCCTCCTCCTGCTCGGCGAACTGGCGGCTTTCCTCGGTGAGGCCGGCGAGGTGGCGCTGGCCATCGAGACGGTAGAGGGGACGCTCGCGCGCTGCGAACGCCGCGACGAACGCTGGTATTTGCCAGAGCTTCTGCGCATCAAAGGCGAGCTGATCCTAGCGCAAGGCGGCCCCGACGCCACGACAAACGCCGAGGAGCACTTCCTGATATCGCTCGACTGGGCGCGCCGCCAGGACGCGCTCGCATGGGAACTGCGCTCGGCGACAAGCCTCGCTCGCCTGCGGCGCGAGCAGGGCGGGGCGGCCGAGGGGCACAACCTACTGTCGGAGGTGTACGGCCGCTTCTCCGAGGGTTTTGAGACGCGGGACTTGCTCACGGCAAGACGGGCTCTCGATGCACGGATGTAAGCTGCCAGGGCAAATAGCGACCGTTCCGAGCCGCCGACTTGAACGTGGACGAACGATGACGCGGCCAAACGAATGCCGTCCGAACGCTGACCCACCGTCCACTGGACGGCCAACGGCGTCGGGCTCAACATCAGCCGTGCGATCGGCGGCACACTGATCGGCGCATGGGGATCGCGGCGCCGTTCTGGCTCAATGCCGTCGGCAACCTTGCGGCGGTCGCCGCCCTTCTGTGGTGGCGACCTAACAGTAAGCCTAGGTCCCACCTTCCCGACGAGCGGTTCTGGCGGTCGATGGCGACCGGGTTAGCGTACGGCAGGAACAGCCCGCATTGGAGCGCCAGATGATTGGCGGGTTCGGTTTTTTTCTTTTTTGCGGGCCCTCTACTGGGATTGCGGGTGCCGCAGGACCGGATCTGCAATGTGTTGCGATGCCCCGAAACACGCTCCAAACTGCCTTGTAAGCGGTAGGTCGTGTGTTCGATCCACACAGCCGGCATCACCAGTTCGGGCAGCTCGATTTGTGAGGCGTGATGGCTGATCGGGGATTTCGGGTTGTCGTCGCCGGGGCGGGCGTGTCGGGGCTGTTCATGGCCGAGACGCTGAAGCGCGCGGGCATCGATTTCGCCGTCTATGAAAAGGCCGGCGAGGTCGGCGGGACCTGGCGCGACAATACCTTTCCCGGCCTTTTCGTCGATGTCCTGTCGCGCCAATACGAGTTTCCGTTCCAGCCGAACTACGGCTGGTCGCGCAAATATGCGCCGGCGGCCGAGATCTGGGCCTACATCAAAAAGGTCGCGCGCGACCGCGGCCTCGGCAAATTCATCCGCTTCAACGAGGAAATCGTCGCGGCGCGGTTCACCGACGGTCGCTGGCACCTCGAGACCGCCAAGGGCAACACCGATGTCGCCGATGTTTTCATCTGCGCGACCGGTTTTCTCCACCGGCCGCTGCTTCCGGATATCGCCGGGCGCGACAGTTTCGCCGGCCCGTCGTTCCACTCGTCGCGCTGGGACCACAGCGTGCCCTATACCGGCAAGCGGTGGGGCGTCATCGGCAGCGGCGCCAGCGGCGTGCAGATTACCGAGGCGCTGGCCTGGGCGGGGTGCGACGTCACCCAGTTCATCCGTCGCGCGCAATGGGTCCATATTCGCGACAACCCGCACTCGACCTGGCGCGAGCGCCTCAAGCTGCGGCTGCCGGGGGGCTACCGGCGCGAGCAGCGCCGGCTATGGCAGCTGATCAACGAGACCGACCAGTGGCGTCTCAAGCCCGGGAAGCTGCGCGAGGCGATGGAGCGCGAGTACCGGTCGTTCCTCGACTACATCGAGGACCCGGAGTTGAAAGAGAAGCTGACGCCCGACTACAATCTCGGCTGCACGCGCATCCCGAAATCGGACAAGAATTATTACCAGGCCGTGCAGCTTCCCAATGCGCACATCGTCAAGGGGCAGATCGGCCGCATCGAGCCGGATGGCGTCGTCATGGCGGACGGGACGCGCGTCGCGCTCGACATCCTCGTCTACGCCACCGGCTTCGATCCGCACGCCTATATGCGCCCGATGAAGGTGACCGGCCTCAACGGCACGACGATCGACGAGGCGTGGAACGAGAAAATCTATTCCTACGGCGGCATCGCGCTGCCCGGCTTCCCGAACCTTTTCACGCTCTATGGGCCGTTCAGCCCGGTCAACAACGTACCGGTGCCGTTGGGCCTCGAGCAGGAGATCGGCTGCATCATGCGGCTCATCGCCGAGGCGCGCGCCCGCGGCACCGCGGCCGCGCCGACCGTCGCTGCGACCGAGAAATTCCTCGCCCGCCTCGGCGCCGCTTTTCCCGGGACCGTCTGGGTCGGCGGCTGCAAGAACTGGTACACCAGCGACCAGCCGACGCCGGTTCTGTGGCCGCTGCCGCAGGAGGAGCACAAGGGGTTCTTCGAGCAGGTGCCGCTGGACGATTTCGATTTTACGCCGACCGCGCAAGCAGACTGATCTCGCGGGTTTCGATGATCTCGGCCAGCGGTTCCTTTGACGTCGTCATCCTCGGATCCGGCATAGCGGGACTGGCCGGGGCGCTGGCGGCCCATGCGCTGGGCTTGCGGCCGGTCGTTCTCGAAAAGGCGGCGACGCTCGGCGGCGGCACGGTTCATTCCTACGGGCTCATCTGGGTCGGTCATAACCATTTGGCAGAGGCCGCCGGACACGGCGACACTCGGGACGAAATTCTCGCCTATATGCGGTTTCTCGGCGGCGGGAATATTGATGACGCTCGCCTATCTGCTTTCGTCGACCGCTCGCCGGAGGCGCTGAAGTTCTTTGAAACATGCGGCGTCGGTTTTCGTCTCGTCCGCGGTGTCACCGACCATTATTACGACAAGGCGCCGGGCTCCCACGCGGTCGGGCGGTGCGTCGAGGCCGACCTCATCTCCGGCTTCGATCTGGGCGCCTGGCGCGACCGCGTGTCGGTGCCCCACGACGTGCCGTGCTACGTCACCGCGGAGGAGCAGATCGCCTGGGGCGGCATCAACAGCGTGTCGCGCTGGGACGCCGACCTCGTCCGCGAGCGCCAGCGCCAGGACATGCGCGGCAAGGGGCTGGGTTTGGTCTGCCACTTCCTCAAGGCACTGCTCGACCGCGGCGGGTGCATCCTCCCCGATCGGGATGTGGGAGAGCTTGCGGTCGAAAACGGGCGGGTGACCGGCGTTGTCATGCGTTCCGGCGAGCTTGTCGCGGCCCGGAAGGGCGTCATCCTTGCGACCGGCGGTTACGGCGCGAACTCGCAGATGAGCGGGGATTTCGAGCAGCTGCCTGGCTTTGCCCACGATGCATCCGGTTTGACGCCGGCATCATTGACCGGCGACGGGATCGTGCTCGGCGCCGAGATCGGCGGGATCGTGCACCGGATCGAGAACAGCCTGCGGGTGATGCTTTCCTACACCATTCCGCCGGAGCACCCGGGTGGCACGGCGACCTGCGTCTATGCCGGCATCATCGAATTGTGCAGCCCGCATACGCTGTTGGTGAACAAATACGGCCGGCGCTTTGCCGACGAGACCTTCTTTCAGGGGATCGTGCCGCAGCTTCGCTTGTTCGACCCGGGGCGGCATGAATACCCGAACCTGCCCGCCTACCTGATTTTCGATGCGCAGTACCTGAAGAAATATTCGTTCGCGAACCGGCCGGCCGGCGGCGACGTGCCGAGGACAGTGGCGCGCGCCGGCACCTTGCCCGAACTGGCGGCAAAGCTAGGGATCGACGGCGCCGCGCTGGAGAAAACCGTCCGCCGCTTCAACGGCTTTGTCGATGGCGGCGCGGACGAGGACTTTCACCGGGGCGGACACCAGTGGAAGCTCGCTTCTGCGGCCGGTGGGCAGGGCCACAACGGCAGCCTCGGCACCGTGGAGGAGCCGCCCTTTTACGGCATCGAACTGCATCCGGCCGGTGGATCGTCGGTCGGGCTGCTGACGGATGCTCACGGGCGGGTGATTCACCAGCGACGGCGCCCCATTCCGGGTCTCTACGCGTCCGGCAACGCCGCTTCCGCCACCGAGCAGGGCATTGGCTACCAGGCCGGGTTGTCGCTGGCTGCATCGATGACGTTCAGTTACCTCGCCATCCGGCATATGCTGGGCGAGGGCTGATCAGAGGAGGCGACGATGAACGATGCGGGCACGCTGCCGCGGCACATGCTGGACATCAGGGAGCTGACGGAAGCAGCGTTTGCGCCCTACGGCCAAATCATCGCGCCGCTGCGCACCGGCGGCCAGGGAGCCGAGACCAGTCACGATCCCGAGACCGCGCCCGGCGAGGCAAGCCTCGTCCTGGGCAATGGCGAGCCGCGGCTGTGGATTATGCACCTGCCGCATGTTGGGCTCGGCTTCACCCGGATCGCGCGGCATCGGCGCGTCACGCAATGCCTGGGTTCGCTCGGCGGCAAGGAATGGCTGATCGGCGTGGCGCCGCCCTGCGACCTCGGCGACGATGCGCGCCCGCGGGTCGAGGACATCGTCGCCTTCCGCGTGCCGGGCGATCGGTTGATCAAGCTGCACGTCGCGACCTGGCACGCCGGCCCGCACTTCGTCCACGACGAATGCCTGTTCGTCAACCTGGAGAACCGCGACACCAACCGCCGCGATTTCCACGCCGTCCCATTGTCGGCCGAGTGCCGGTACCGGCTCTGAGCGGTTCGATGACGGTTTCTTACGAGACCGACGGCGCGGTTGCCGTCGTCACGATCGAACGCCCCGAGGCGCGCAATGCGGTCAATCACGCCACCGCGCAAGCCCTGGCCGCCGCCTTTCGTCGCTTCGATAGCGACCCCGCGGCGTCGGTCGCGATCCTTACCGGCCGCGATGGCGCGTTTTGTGCCGGGTTCGACCTGAAGCAAACCGCCGCCGGACGGCGCGGCCATCGCGTCGAGAGCGGCGACGGGCCGATGGGACCGACCCGCCTCAAATTGTCGAAGCCGGTGATCGCCGCGATCGAGGGTCCGGCGGTCGCCGGAGGGCTCGAGCTCGCGCTCTGGTGCGACCTCAGGATCGCGGCCCGCGACGCGGTGTTCGGCGTCTATTGTCGACGCTTCGGCGTGCCGTTGATGGATCTCGGCACCATCCGGCTGCCGCGGCTGATCGGCCACAGCCGGGCGATGGACCTGATCCTGACCGGAAAGGGCATTTCCGGCGAAGAAGCCGAGCGCATCGGTCTCGCCAGTCGCGTCGTCGAACCCGGAGAGGCGCTCACGGCTGCTAAACAATTGGCCCATGAGCTGGCGCGCCTGCCGCAGGCGGCATTGCGCAGCGATCGCCTGTCCGCGATCGAGCAATGGGGACTGGGTTGGGAGGACGCGGTGTTGAATGAATTCCGGCTCGGCGTCGCTACCGTCAATAGCGGCGAAGCGGAAGCCGGCGCGCGCCGCTTCGCGGCGGGCCATGGTCGCCACGGCACCGCCGTCGATGCTGAAAATCGCTAACGACGGCGCTTTAGGCGAACGACTCCGTGATCGCCGAGTAGACCAGCGTCCGCAAGTCCCGGCGCAAGGTCAGGCGCGCCTCGCTGCCGATCACCTGGGTCATGAAGACGACGGTCAGCTCTTCTTTTGGGTCGATCCAGAAGGCTGTCGCCGCAGCGCCGCCCCAGAAATATTCGCCAAGCGAGCCGGGCAGGCGGGTTTTCGCCACGTCGACATTGACCCCGCAGCCGAGCGAAAAGCCGACCCCGGCATAGCCGGATTCGCTGAACATTCCGGGCAGCGCCATGTCGGCAACCTCGCTGCCGCCGGGCAGGTAGTTCAGGCTGAACAGCGCGACCGTCTTTGGGCTGAGGATCTGCACCCCGTCGAGCGTGCCACCGTTCAGCATCATGCGGCAGAAGCGCAGGTAATCGTGCGCCGTCGACACCAGGCCGCCGCCGCCCGATTCCAGTAGCGGCGGGTTCGCGTAGGTGCTCTCCCGAGCGTCATCCTGCAGCTTCAGCCCACGCCCGGCGGTTTCGGGCTGATAGCAGGAGGTGAACCGTTCGGTCTTGTCCGCCGGCACGCAGAACGCGGTGTCATTCATCCCGAGCGGCTCGAACAGCCGGGCGCGCAAGAACTCGCCGAAGCTCATGCCGGACAGCTTCTCGACGAGGTAGCCCAAGACGTCGATCGCCACCGAATAATTCCAGGCGGTCCCCGGCGAGAAATCGAGCGGGATTTGGGCCAGCTGGTCGACCATCCCTTGCAGCCCGCTCGGGGTCTGGCGGTCGGTCACTTTCGCCTTGCGATAGGCAGCGTCGACGGCCGTGCGCATCATGAAGCCGTAGGTGAGCCCCGACGTGTGGGTCGCGAGGTCGACGACCTTCATCGGCCGCTGGACCGGCGTTGTCATGAAGCTCGGCGGCGCGTTGGCCAGCAGCGACGGCATGCCGCTGGCGTAGACGGCGAGATCCTTCCAGGCCGGGATGTGGCTGTGGACGGCGTCGTCGAGGCCGATCAGACCCTCTTCGACCAGCATCATCAGGGCGACCGCGGTGATCGGCTTGCTCATCGAGTAGATGCGGAAAATCGCGTCCTCGCGCATGGGTTTCCCGCGCTCGATGTCGATGTGGCCGCAAATGCCGGTATGGACGAGGTGACCCTTGCGATAAACGTAGGTCAGCATTCCGGGCAAATAGCCACCATCGACGTAACGGCGTTTCATCAAATCGTCCAGCCTCGCCAGGCGAGCCGACGACATGCCTACCGTTTCAGGCTTCATCACTGTCCTCTCTCAAGGCGAGCCGGTTGCGGGCATAGGGTGCGAATGTTGCCGCTTAGCCTTTTCGCACGAACTTGTCCACGCTGCGGTCCTGGGTCAATCCGGCGTAAATGTCGCCGCGTGAATCCACGCCCACGCCGTGGACATGGCGGCTGCCGAAGCGGGCGAGCACCGCTCCTTGTCCGTCGCGCACGCAGATTTGCGCGGGCTTGCCCTCGTCTTCCTGCTCGGCAATGTAGAAATTGCCGTCCTTGCCGCGCGTGATGTCGTTAGGGCCCCCCATGCCGGTCCACATGCCGAGGAAGTCGCCGTCGGGTGAGAATATCTGGATGCGCTTGTTCGCCCGGTCGGCAACGTAGAGCTTGCCGTCAGGGTCGAACGCGATGCTGTGCGGCAGGTGGAACTGGCCCTCGCCCTTGCCCGGCGTGCCCCACGACTTGACGAGCCTGCCGTCCTTCGTAAAACGGTGCACCCGGGCGTTGCGGTAGCCGTCGGTCACGTAGATGTCGCCGTTGGGGTGGGGCAGCATCTCGGTCGGGTGATTGAACGGCCCCGCCGCGCGCTCCGCCAGCCAGTTGGTAATGTTGCCGGTGTCGGAATGCACGCCGCGCTGGCCGAGCTCCATGAGGGGCTTGCCGTCGAGCGTGAACGATTTTGCGACCGAGTCCGTACGATCGGTGGTGTAGACGACGTCGTCGACGATTTTCAGACCATGCGGGTCGGTGACCGCGCCGCTACCCCAAGCGCCCAGATACTTCCCCTCGCGGTCGAATACCACCACCGGGGGATCCTTGCGCTGGAATACGTAAACGCGGTCATTCGAGTCGGTTGCCACCCGGCTGACCAGCCCGAACGATTCGCCGTTGGGCAATTTGAAAAAATCGGGTATCAGTTCGTAGGTATGCTTCCCCGTGCCGACTTGTGTCATTGCTGTCTTCCTCCCGGAACCATGCCGATCGAAAACATGGTTTTGTTGGCGGCATCGATATCTTAGTCGCGCGCGTAAGCTTAACGCACAGAAGTCGCCACGGGATAGCCCCTAAACCCTCCCCGGGGTGTCCGGTCTTGGCGCATATCAGATACGATGAACCGCGGCGTGGCTCATCTCTGGGGGTATTGGTTGAAGCTCGACTACCGCAATTTGTCGTTTCTGGTCGTGGCGCACGGTTTGGCCGTCGTTGCTCTCTTTTATCTGGCTAGCGGCCAGGCACGGTGGCAGACCTGCCTGTTCGCCCTTCTCTGGCTTAGCTGCTGCAGTATCTCAATCACCGGCGGCTACCACCGCCTCTTGGCCCACCGTGCTTACCGCGCGGCGTGGCCGGTACGGTTGTTCTACCTGTTGTTCGGCGCGGCATCGCTGCAGAACAGCGCGCTGCCCTGGTGTGCCGACCACCGCGCCCATCACGCCCACACCGATGGCGTGAGCGATCCTTACAGCATCGCGCGCGGCTTTCTTTGGGCACACATCGGCTGGGTGATCTTCCGCGCAGATGGAACGCCGGAACCGGCAATTGTGCGCGATCTCGCGAGCGATCGGCTGCTGAGGTTGCAGCACCGCCACTATCTGTTGCTGGCGGTCCTCATGGGAGCCGTCATTCCAGCAGCGGTGGGATGGCTCTGGGACGACGCGACCGGTGCGGTTCTCCTCGGCGGGTTCCTCCGCGTCGTGTTGCAGTGGCATGCGACCTTCGCGGTCAATTCGATCGCCCACATGATCGGGCGCCAGCCCTATACGACGGCGGTCTCGGCGCGCGACAGCCTGTTCACCGCTCTGGTCACTCTGGGCGAGGGCTATCACAATTTTCATCATCGCTTTCCCTCGGACTACCGCAACGGGTTTCGCTGGTACCAATTCGATCCGACGAAGTGGTTCGTTTGGACCCTCTGCAAGCTGCGGCTCGCGAGCGGATTGAAGCGCGCCTCGCTGGAAACGATCGAAAGCGCCAGGATGAGCGTCGTCAGCGCGGCAAATTGTCGGCAGTGAGCGGCCAGGCTAGAATTTTTGGCCGAACGGGTTCGGCCGCGCTGATGGCGCGAGTAAAACCGGTTCCACCACGATGAAAATCCTGCGAACGCCCGAAGCCTGCTTCGCTCGACTGCCCGAATTTCCCTATGCGCCGCGTTACGTCGACGTGTATGGCTTGCGCATCCACTATATTGCCGAGGGACAGGGCGACAGCATCCTTTGCCTGCATGGCGAGCCGACCTGGAGCTTCGTCTACCGCAAGCTGTTTCGCGCGCTGTCGCCGCGCTTTCGGCTGATCGCTCCCGACCTCGCCGGTTTCGGCCGCTCGGATAAGCCTGCCGAACTCGCGGATCATACGCTGCAATTGCATGTCGACATCGTCGCGGGCTTCTTTGATCTGCTTGACCTGCGCGAGGTGACGCTGGTGGTCCACGATTGGGGCGGCCTGATCGGGCTTGCCGCGCTGCCGCGCATCGCGGATCGAGTGGCCAAGCTCGTCATCATGAACACCGGCCTGCCGATCGGCGAAGAGCCCGTGCCGGAGGATTTTCACAGATGGCGGCGCCACGTCGAAAGCACGCCCGACCTCCTCGTCGGCAGGGCGGTGCGGAACGGGCTCGCCGACCGGGATAGCGCCGATCCTGGCATTCTCGCGGCCTATGACGCGCCGTTTCCCGATCGGACCTACAAGGCCGGACCGCGCGCTCTACCGCTCCTGGTGCCGTTGCGGCCCGAGGATGCGATCGTGCCGGACATGCGGCGCGCCCGCGCGTTTCTCGGCGCATGGAAGAAGCCGGCGCTCGTGCTTTTTTCCGATCGAGATCCCGTCACCGGCGGTTGGCAGCCGTTCTTTCGACAGCTCATCCCCGCGGCGCGCAATCGTCCGCAGACCATCGTTCGCGACGCCGGCCATTTTCTCCAGGAGGAGAAGGGCGAGGTCGTCGCACAGGAGATCGAGGGCTTCCTCGCGACGCCCGGTTGAACGGGGCCGGCTCAGCGCGGTGCGGCATAGACCCGGTCGCGGCGCCCCTTGGAAAAGACCGCCTGGAAAATGATGACTTCGCGGGCTCGGCAGGTCCCGGCGGCGGAAAGCAGAAAAATCTCCCACATCCGGCGGAACCGCTCGTCGAAATTGAGCGCTCGAATGCGTTCCCAATTGCGCTGAAAATTCGCGTTCCATGCCCGCAGCGTGTTCGGGTAGTAACTGGTGAAATTGTGAAAGTCTTCGAGCGTGAAATACTGTTCTGCCGGCTTGAGCAATTGTGCCATGCTCGGGCACACCCCGCCGGGGAAGATGTACTTGTCCAGGAACGGATCGTTTGCGTACATCTTCTCGCGGTTGGCAATGCCTTGCACCAAGAACAAGCCGCCGTCTTTCAGTACCGCGTGCATGGTTGCGAAGAACTGCGGATAGTTCTTCGGTCCGATATGATTGATCATCGCGATGGCGCTCACCGCGTCGAAGCGTTCGGCGAACCGGCGGCGGTCGAGCAGGCGACAATCCTCCAGCAGGAAATCCACCGGCAGCCCCTGGCAGCGCGCCCGGCAAGCCTCGAGCTGCGGCTCGGAGATGTTGACGCCGAGCCCGGTGACGCCGTAATTCCTCGCCGCATGCTCGAGTAGCGCGCCCCAGCCGCAGCCCACGTCGATCAGCTCCATGCCGGGCTCCAACTCGAGCTTGCGGCATGTGAGATCGAACGCGGCGCGATTGGCCTCCTCCAATGTCAGGCCGTCACGATCCCAATAGCCGCAGGTGTAGAGCGGAACATCGCTCAAGAAGAGACTGAACATCTCGTTGCTGAGGTCGTAATGCGCGTTGGTATCCCGCTTGGCGCGCGCCGGCGTCTGGCGGTTGAGCAGATGAGCCAACAGGATGTCGAATGACTGCCCGAGCGGCAGGCGCAACTTGCGGTGCAGTTCGGCGGCGTAGGCACGGTGGTAGATCTCGTCGATCTGCTTGAGATCGCACCAGCCATCCATATAGCTTTCCGCGAAGCCGAGGTTCTTGCCGCGCAGCACGCGGCCGTAAAAGCCGGGATTGTGCACCAAGATCGCCGGCCCATCCGCCGTGTCGTAATCGTCTTGCCGCTCGGTCAGAAGAATGCCGGTCGGGGAGATCAATCGTTCGAGGGTGCTCCGTCCTGCGACGAACCCCGGCATACGATCAGGATGCCTGCGCCACACTCGCGACCGCGCCGACCGCCTCGCCTGGTGTGGCACTGCTACGCAGATTTTGCAGGCTGAGCGCAGCACGCTCTTCGAGCGCGGTAGCGCTCATCGCCCGCGCCAAATCGAGGGCGCGATTGAAATCCGCTTCCGCCTCGGTGGCCGCGCCACCCCGGGCGCCATCGAGCAGCTTCAGCTCGCCCCGCAAGCGATACAGTTCGGGCTGCCACCAGCCTTCGCCGGTTCGCTCGGCCATGCCGAGAGCCTCGGCGACGGTGGCGAGCCCGGCGTCCCGTTCTCCGCTCGCGTATTGCATGTCGGCCAGCAGCGACAGAAAGTAGGGCAGGATCAATTGCGTTCCCGTGCTCCGCCAGACAGCGATCCCGTGGGCCACCTCATCCAAGGCCTCCCTGCGGCCGGAAAGCTGGAACCTGGCCCACCCGCGCACCACCGCCGCCCAGCCCACACCCATCGGGAACGCCTGCTCTTCGGATATCGCCATGTTTTCATCGGCGAGATCGATCGCCGCCTGATGCTCGTTGCGCATCTGGCGAAGGGAGGCGGCATAGATGAGCGCGAAACCCAGGCTGTAGGGATGCGAGACCGCCCGGGCCAGCGCGATGCTCTCTTCTGCAGCCTGCAGAGCCGCGTCCGTGTGGCCCAGCAGCCACTCGGCGAGGCCCAGGGTCGAGACCGCGACGACGGCCGGGTCGACAAAATAGCGGGCGGCCAGCTCGTGATGGCGGTCGCGGTCGTACACGGCGAGGACGCGTTCGACGCTGTCGCGCACCCGGAGCAACTCGCCCTGCCAGAAGAACGTGCTGGCGAGCGAGCGGTGGATCAACAGATCAAGCGTGGCGTCTTTGTCCTTGTTCATGGCCGAGACGCGATCGGCCAGCTCGCGGGCGATGCGCAGATCTGCCCGGGAGGTGTGAAAGATCGCCAATCCCACCAGGACGAACGGCAATTGCGGTGCCGCTCCGAGGGCGTCGCAGACCTCGCGCGCTCTGGTCAGCACGGCTTCCACCTCGGGCGACCCGTATCCGCGAATCCGCACCAACGGGCTGCTCAATACCAGCAGCAGCTCAAGTTCGCCGCCCAGCCGCCGCGGCCCGTCCGGCAACTGATCCAGCAGCGCCAGCGCCGCTCGGATATGGACCACCGCTTCTAGATTCTCCGACCGCGCGCTGCAGCGGCGTCCGGCGCGGAGCCAAAAATCGATCGCCTTCGGCGCGTTCCCCGCAGCCGAATAATGTCGCGCCAGCATCTCCGGGCGGTTTTGCCCGGTTTGCGGGAATTTCTCCTCGAGGGTTTGGGCGACCTCCGCATGGAGCTCGCGGCGCTCGGCGAGCAACAGCGCGTTGTAGGCGGCGTCCTGTATCAGCGCGTGGCGAAAGAAATAAGGGCCGTCGCCCTCTTCGCCCCCTTCGACCAGGAGACCGACATCAACCAGGCGATCGAGACCGTCGTGGAGCGTCTTCTCATCCAGTCGCGAGATAGCGCGGATCAGACCGTAATCGAATTGGCGGCCGAGCACCGCACCGAGATTTGCGATCTCTCTCTCGTGGGTTAACCCGCTCATGCGCGCCAGCAGCAGATCCTGCAAGCGGTCGGGAATGGCATCGGCGCTCTCGCGGCCGTGGCGCAGCCGAAGGGTGTCGCCGGCCTCTACCAGTACCTCGGACTCGAGCAGCACACGGGTAAGTTCCTCAACGTAAAGCGGCACGCCGTCGGCCCGCCGCAGGATCCCCTCGGTGACCTCGACGGGCAAACCCTTGCCGCCGACAATATTCGTCACCATCGCCTCGACCTCGGCCTTTGGCAGCGGCCCGATATCGATACGCAGCGGCGGCTGCGCGAGGTTCCAGGGCGCCGTGAACTCCGGCCGGGCGGATATCAGCAGCAGAATGCGCTGCCCTGGGATCCGGTCGATCAGCTTTCCGAGAAACTCCAGCGTCGAAGGATCGAACCAATGCGCATCTTCGACGACACAAAGGATCGGCGTCGTGGCGGCAAAAGCGAGAACCAGATTGACCAGGGCCTCCTGAACCTTCTGCCTCATTCCTTCGGGCGACAACCGAAGCGTTGGATATTTAGGCGGCACCGGGAGGCCCAGAAACGGTGCAAGGAGCGGCACCCATTGGTCGGCGGCGAGGGCGCGCTCGTGCAGCGACCGCTCCAGCTGGTCCTGCCGGGCCTCTGCCGAATCCTGCTCGTGCAGCCCGAAAACGCCCTGAATCAACTCGATCAGCGGGTAGAAGGCGCTGTGCTGATGGTGCGCCCAGCCCTGGCAGGTAAAGCGATCATGAGGGCT
>WNFC01000472.1_pt1 | contig 48174 bp, 37 predicted proteins | sample 5400541 | NCBI WGS metagenome assembly WNFC01 (sample SAMN13153342, study PRJNA577476) | soil metagenome | isolation source: 120 cm saprolite under Douglas fir tree site 2 hole 2 replicate 1 | place: USA:California | collected 2015-04-18 | reverse complement strand
CCTTCAAAGAAGTTTCTAAAAGCACGATCGAGGTGACTCAAGGATTGTTGAAGAGGAACACTCGAGACCTCATTCAACCAGGGCGTGTGTTTTTTGAGGAGCGTTAATTGTGCAGAGGTTTCGTGATAGCCGATACGTTGCTGGTCTTTATAGTAGGCATCCGTGCGCAAACGTAAAGCCCAGTTGTAGACATAGCGAGCACAGCCGAATGTCTGAGCAAGGATACATTTCTGCTCGGATGTGGGGTAAAACCGATACCGATATGCTCGTTTCTGTTTCATGCTTAGATGATAGCACACAACGTCTAAGCATGTCAAGTATTGCTCTGCCTGCGGGCAGCGCGCCTTATATCTCCATGCCTGAAGGCAGGGGTTTTACGGCGCGGTTTGATAACACTCATGCAGTACACCACTGAATCCAGAGGGTAACCGCAAAGGTATTCTCTACTATAGTCAACGAAACCGCTCGCCAGGCCAGTGTATAGTAGGGGCGGGGCTTGCCCCCGCCCTCGCGTTGTGCATTTCTGCCCCCGCCCTCTCGTTGCGCATTTCCCTATGGTTTCACAGCCGTACTCAAATCATTCCGGACAAACAACACCATATCATACGCACCACCGGTATCACCAATGGCACGGCGTTGCCACCACCACTGCCAGATATGTTGAGCAGCCAGGCCCAGATTAAATTTAGCACTCGCAGGAGGAGTATCACCATAGCTCAGCCAGAGGCCAGGGCCAACCCCACCATACGTTAGTTGGCCAGCACAATTATTGGTACTGGTAGTTACACACGGCGGCGGCTTATATCCCTCATCCCACCATGAACGCATTTTGTATTCGTGATACGTATATTTAGCAGGATTATTCGTAGCTCCACCATATTGCTGCTCAACACCGTATGGATTATCGCCACCCGCTATAATGACGGGAACATTCTTCCAGCCTGGGCAACCGGTGGGATAATCAAAACACACATTAGAATAGTCGCGCAGGTACCAGGCATAGGGCCACGTTGCATCACCGGTCAGGCCAATTTGCATCTGGTGTTTGCCGCCAAACATTTTCTGGTCAAGTGCGTCAACTTTAGACATGACGGTATTCACATCGGTTGTGGTCTGCACATAGACCATCATCTCGTGCGGACCATCGGCAGGGTGCACATACGCCACTTCATACATATTATGCACAGTGGGCAGCAGCAGCAGCACCGCCATTATCACTCCAAAGAAAGAGATACTGGTTGCGAATACGCCGATCTTCGGGCGTGCCTCTGGATACCCCTGAACGTGCCCGTTGCCCTCGTTCGGAATCACATCCGCCTTTGGAGAAGTTGAATGTGCAAAGAGATTCTTCACGAAGTTAATACATGTCACGACTGCAGGTTCCAAACCAATCGCAGCCAAAATCAGCATCGGCATAGTAATGTGGATCATTAACCAGGGCATCTTTTCTGCTGCCCATGAATAGAGGAATAAATTGCCCACAAACCAGTAGACCAGGAAGAGTCGGAAACGGGTAGGCTGTACGATACTGCGGATGATGCCGATCAAACCGAACACCACGCCAATTTGCTCATACAGAGGAATCAGCATCAGATAGTAGTACCATGGCTGACTGCCGCGCGCTACCTGTTGCTGCTGCAGCCAGTAATACAGACCTTCCCAGATGCCATCGCCAATCCCACCACGAATATTGGTCAACATGACGGTAAATAGCAGCAGGAAAATCACCCACGCACACAGGAGCGCAAAAAACCAGTGCGTCCAGGGTATAGTCAAGATGGTATCGAGTAGAGGTTGCCGCTCAGGATCCACATTTTTGGCAAGCCCCCGTCGTTTAGCAACAGAAATCTTGCCCTTTATTTCGCGATAAAGAAGAACCAGTACGAATGCACCAAGCAGAATGCCTATCACCGGCACAATGGCTACAGTTGTGTCCTTCAACCTTTGTACAAAATTATTAGCAGTATTGACATTGTTGGGATCGGTAATATAAATCGAGATAGATTTAACCCACGCGAATAAAAACTTTGCTGCTACTCCAGCGATCACGAAGTACACCAGCACGGTAACAGGCGCAAAAGACTTCGGCAACCTCGCGACAACCGGTGACTCTTGATTGAATCGCGAACGCAACGGCACTTTCAAACCGAGTTCCCACGCAATCAATGCTCCTAGAAAACTTCCAAAGACTAATACTGTCAAAAAAGTCGCTTCTTTAGTCGCATAGGAAAATGCAAACCCGGCAGCAGTTATCACCAGCCAGCGCATCTTACGAGTATGAACATAGCGGGCAATACCAACAACCATAAGTAGTGTAAAGAAAGCCATGTAGATATCTTCACGCGCAAAGCGAGAGAAGTAGACCATGCTTGGTGAAACTGCTAGCAGGAAACATGCCAACCAGGCGCCGACTTTGCCGAGATAGTCGCGCAAGAAAAACGGCAATGCCACTATCGCTGTACCCAGCGTTGCAGCCAGGATACGCACTGTCGTCGTATTCACCCCATTATCAGGGGCACCCAACAATTGCGAAATCTTGTAAACAAGCGCGATGAAATGAAATTGAAATGGGCCATGTAAGAGAGGAGTATAGATATAGCAACTATAACCCTGAGGCGGCGGATTAATACACCATGTCCAATGCGCCATGTTATTCAGCAACTGCAAGGAATAGTATGCGTGCAAGCTTTCATCATGATGCAGAGGTTTATCCCCCAGGCCCCAGAAACGCAAAACCGCCCCAAGCAAAATCACACCCCAGAAGGGAATCCAGGTAAGAAGTTGTTCTCGAGTAGGTGGAGAAAATCTTCGGCGTTGCGGTGGCTCAACCTCTTCGTTTTCTTCATAGACGACAAGGTCAGAATCAACCACACCCTCTTCGATGCCGATTTCTTCCTCTGTTGTTAAGGATCTATCACCTGGAGATGTGCCTAAGGGCACAAGTTCGTGACTCTTTGATGCCGGGTCTACGGCCGCTGCATCTTCAATTGGCTCAGTTTCATAACTCTTCAAAGGAACACTCCTCTTAAACTCGCACCCTCCCGCGCTGGCGGAGGACATGATTTCCTGAAATATTATACCCTATGAACTCTCCGGAACCCGGTATATTGTCACACCATTGGCAGAATAAATTGTCTGCATGAACGTACTGAAGCGGTTGAGATTCGCCCGCGGATACGTTGTCTTTTCTAAAGGACCCACATAGAGATAGTGAGCATTGTATTGATTCATCAATGAAAGAACCGTATTAGGATTCGTATTCGTATAGATTGCATTAATATCAGCGCCCCGACGATAGAAATCAGCGGCATTGTAAGCATTGTTGAGCCAGTTCACTCTCCATTGATACTCATGTCCAACCCATCCCATCAGCGTTGGCAAACCGGTAAACGCAGAGATTCGTCCGTAGTCACTATAGTCTCCTCCCAGTGGGTTAAATGCCTCTACAATGACAGGGCTACCCTGGACATGACTATTGAGCCACCTGATGGCCGCATAATCACTGGGATCGTACGATTGCAAATAGTTTAACCCGTCAAGACTATTTGTTCGCTGCATATAGTGATTCGTGCGTTGATAGCTTCCTACAATTGGATAAACCATCCCTGCTAGCAACAAGAGTAGTAGTACCGCTGACCAGAGTACCTGGCCCCCACGCCGTAGCCAGCTTTGCCAACCGCTTACTCCTACGGCTGAACGGAACCCTTCGTAAATAAAGTAGAGTGCTGCACCGCACGTGATGGAAAGCAACGCCCATGCCTGGAAGTAGAACTTAAAGACCGTGTTCATACGTGGATAGTTACCGGCAAAGACATCTTTCAAGAAGATTATCTCAGTCAGAGCGACAAGACCAAAAGCCAACGCCCCTAATAGCATTGTAAATGCTCGTGGGCGATCATGCAGGTGATAGAGAGCTAAAGCCGCGCCCAACGCGGCGATAGTAAAAGCTACTGCAAATGTCAGGCCATTCTTCGTGATTGCAAATGCAAGCAGAGCTACCCCCAAAATCACTACAACGCTGATCACTCTCAAGTCCAACCAATCAGGGCGAGCAAAACGCCCATGGGTTGGAGGTCGAGTATCAGGAGGCTGGTTTCCCGTGCCAGTCAAAGGTACCATAACCACATCGAGCGAGGGCGTTTCTTCTTCCCAGGGTTGATCGGCTGAAGATAGCGTACCGATAAGAGGCATCCCTACCATATTTCGCGAAACGGTTCCTTCCTCCAATTGACGTTTTAGAGCAGTTACATGTGAACCGCTCGCAGTGGTCAAAATGCCGCTACCGAGACTAACCTGCGTGTCTCCCTGATCTACCTGTGCAAGATTCATCTGTTCAGATTCGGATGAGCCAACAGCGAGTGCTTGTTTACCAGAAAGAGTCCTTGCGACAAGCCGTGGCCGTACCAGATACAACTGTGAACACGTCCAATACTAAATCAATGCGAAAACGCGATTGGTAGGCCATCCATTGCTGCAAGCCAATGCAGATGATGGTTAATGCCAGGTAGGTAGGGAAATCCCAGCCATTCATGGTGAAGAGACCCCCAAGGATCAGCGCGCTAACTCCCAGATTGAAAGGAAGACGCCAGCCACTGCCAAAAATGCGTAATCCTTTTCCCTTCCCGTCCCCACCAAATTCCAGAAAGAGATTAAACGCGAGACCTATCGCAACAATCGTAAAGGCAAGCGCTAATACGTGTGCGTGAAAGCAAGAGAGCAGGAAGCTGAAAGCAGGGAACTCGTTAATAGTCTTATCGATGATGCGTGTAGTGTTAAACCAGTACAGCGGCGGTAAATCATCATGTGCCTGCCACCACTGCTGAGTCGAGGCAAGATTACCCAGAACCTCGCCCATGAGAATGGTGAGCAATCCAAATGGAATTGCGCCGCTAAGCGATGGAAGTACAGTATCTGGTTGGTCAGAGTCTACATTATGATGTTGGGTGATGTCAGCCGATTGTCGTCTCCTCAAGAATGTAGGCCACAAGCGGCTCTCGGATGCGCTTGAAGATGTCACCGTTCTTCTACGCTGGTAGCGTGCCCAGGACACGATATTGCTTGTGACTCCAAACAAATTCACCGCGGTCAAGCCAAAGAAGATACAGATACCCGTGTTAAAGGCAATTGAAGGAGATTGCCCAAGCAATTTTGCCAGCATTGCAATGGTAAAGTGCGCATAATAATAGTAGTTGATAGAATAGCCAGAGAGCCACATGTCATTGGGAGGGAAATGTGGGCTGCGCATTATTGCGGCCAGAAAGCCCTCATCCATAAACATTTCATAATTTTGTATATTCGGCCCATAAGAGCGAATCCAACCTAGCAAAAATACCATGCCCAGGAAGATCGCTTCACATACTAGGATGTAGAAAATATGAGCGCGTATCAGTGCTAAGAGAGCGTGTCGAACTCGTACAAAACCAATCATGCTGAAAGCAAATAAAATGAAGAGTACCCCAGCAATAAATAATTGACTGAAAGGCAATACTTGCACATACATCAATGGCAACCAGACGCAAAAGGCCAGCAGAGCTATACTTATAGCCTTACCGAAAGCCCAGCCACGGTCCGGCAGATTATGAAATACTGTGATGGTGAGCGGAAGGCACAAAAGACCCAGCACTTCGACCAGTGCCCACATTTGAAGCAATTCGACCATGATTACTCTCTAACAGATCCTCAGTCAATATCAAGTATTTGCCCTCCGTGCATTGGCGCTTCACAAGGGCTTAAATATCCATACATTAAAACACGTGCTCTACAATACAATTTTACGAATAGTCAAGAGGTTTGTCCATTATCTTAATAAGACGTACGAATTATCTCATATGTTCCTTTTTTACGCTATAGGTAACATTAAAGTACCTCATATATAGTGACACCTTCTGCACGATAGACGACACGAAGGGTATCGCCAACCATGTGATCAAATTTATCCAGACCTGCTGTTGATTGTTGAGCATAGGCCTGTCGTTCCAAATCTCCCACATAGATAAAGCGTACATGATAATAGCGTAGTAACGTGATCGCTTGAACCGCATCAGTAGTGGTGTAGATAATTCCAATATCGGTCACCCGATTCAATAGTTGATCGGAGTAACGTTGTTCCCCAACATGATCTGCCCAACCCAATACATCCGGCAGTCCAGTGTATATAGATACACGATTAAACCACTGATAAGAGACAGGAGCAGCGGCCTCCAGAACAACAGGCGAGCCAGCAATATTCTCATTAAGCCATGCAATCGCACTCGCATCTCCAGGATACCACGCCTGTATGAAGGCCAGACCATCCAACGTTGGTGTGTAGTTAGCGCTCCTAACAGGTGGCTGCGCAGCCACCCAGACCTGGTGATCGTCAATCCTCGAAGCCGTTCCCCCCACGAGAAATACCGAGCCTCCCAACACCAGGAGAAAGAAGATAACCACCCAGACCTTTCGCACAATGCCCCGCAAGAGGCTCCATAATTGTTGCACTGCCAATGCTCCACCTATAGCAAAGCAGAGCCAGGCTTGCATAGAGAACTTGAAGACAGTATTCATACGCTCGTAATCACCGCCATCCAAAAAATCTCGCACATATACAATTTCCAGCCCAAGGCTAATGCATAAACCTATTAGCAACAAAATATAGGTAAAACGAGCTCTGGTATCAAATTTAATGGTTCTGGCACCATTTTTATTATGCATCCCACCTGTACTAGTAAGAGATTCCAATACAAGTGTATCAGCTTCCTCCAGAAATGTAGGGGCACCCCTTGCGGGTGCCCAGCTCGCGGGTGCCCGGTTAACCCCAGCATCTCTCAATCGCACAACAAAAAGAAACACGCCAAAGACAATCAGCAGCGTTAGTAAGATCTTCAGTCCCAGCAACGTTGCAATGGTTACTATTATTCCACAGAGCAGCAAATACCCCGCAATCCGACGAGTCGTCGAACCTCCAATCGCAAGTGAATTTTTCACTTGAGCCCTGACTTTTGCTTTACGCATTCGCGCCCACCAACGATAAAACTCGAACAAAAAAAAGCTGAGCGTAATAAATATCCAGAGACCAGAAATGGTAAGGTAATCGCTTAAACTTGTTCCCCGGCTGACCAATCCCAGTCCGTTCACATACAGTTGCTGGTACGTAGCATAAAAAGGCCAGTAAAAGAGGTAGCCAAGGCCGCACAAGAAAACAACTGAGATCAGAGTGAATCCAAGTGAAAAAAATAACTCACTTTTGGGTTTACCCCTTTGCTGCTGAAGTTTACATAGGATAAGCACAACGCCGAGTAAAAGAGCATAGACAGGCATATCCCAGGGATTCACACAGGCAATTGTGCCAAAAGTGAAAGCTGCGAGTAGATAGAGTAAAGCGTTTCCTGGCCTGCGTTCGCTGGAGCTGCCATCCCGCTCATCACTTGAAAGCACCAGCGATCCCACAACTCCCAGCATCAGCACTGCAAAGGGTAGATCAATTACATGTGGATGTAGATCGGCGAATAGAAAGCTCCAAAACGGAAACTCGTTGATAGTGAAAGGAATAATACGGCTGCTGCGCCAGTAATCAAAAATTGGTGGCTGTACTTTTGCGAGCAAAGCTACGAACTGGTTTTTCAGCTGGAGTAATCCATCAAAATTCCCGATCAGCGCCGCGAAATACCCACCCAACAAAGCTATAGGGAAACTACGAGCGAAACTGTATACCAGCGTCACTACGCCTGTAAACGTCAGAGCAAACAGCGTAGGAATAGCCAGGTTGAAAGCAACGCCAGGCACAATTCCTGTCAGCTTAATGCACGTACCGAAGATCACATAACCATAGTAGTAGTAATTAATGTAACCACCTGCAAACCATGGATCATAGGGTGGCATATAAGGACTGCGCAAGACAGCATTAAGAAAAGCCAGTTCCATTGGCTTTTCTCCTCCAAAATTCACGTTCCAAAGATCGGGGTTGAGCGAGCGAATGTAAACAAATAAGAGGAACGCCAGAGTAAAGATAGCTTCTTCGATCAGTAGCAGTCGCCAACGCTGGAGTAGAAATGCTTTGATAGTTCGTCGCTGCCAAACAATCAGTGCGCTGGCTAGCATCAAAAGCATAACCATTACGATCAATGTCGAGAGATGGCTGAAGGCTGCAATATGCAAACAAGCCAGGATCCATGTGCAATAGGCGAGCAGCATTATGCCCAACGTCTTGCTAAAAATATAGCCACGATCGGTCAATCCACGGAATGCTGAAAACACTAGTGGATAAGCCAACATCCCCAATAGCGTGACACCGAATGGGGGAGATTGCTGATTGTCGGCAATCTGTTGAGCGCTAAGCAATAATGAATGCTGTGCGCCTGAGAGACTGGCGCAAGACGGCGGCAATTGTACACTCTGTAGGAGTTTATGAAAAAGCTGGTCCGACGTGTAGGGATAAGGATTGTCACGTACAAAGATACGCGACGTCGGGTGGTCAAAGACGGAATAGCTTTCATCAGCACTGCTATCGTTGAGAGTAATGCCAAGCAGGTTAGGGTGATTCTCAAACTGCGCTGCCAGGTGAAAACCTAGTTGCCCGCTGAAAAGCAGTTGATAGTAATGAATAGTCAGCGGATAGCGACACGGCAGGCGCGGAATAGATTTATCCAGGCGATCACTGGCCATAGTTATAGCGTCCACGGTAGGCAATATCTTCGCCAACTGCTGCGCTTTTGCTACTGTATCGTCTCCATACAAGTCCAATCCTTGCTGCGGCTGACCATTGGCATCAACATAAGAAGCTTGCTTGTAAATAGCAGCATCATGATTATCGATAGCAACTGGTAGAGCGTCATCCCACTGTTCGTATGTCAAGACACTACCAGGTTTCAAATGATCGAAAATCCAGCGCGATGCCTGAATGCGCGTATTCGGCTGGCTATATACATTCAACAATGCCAATCCCTGAAACATCGTCCCGAGAAGCACAATTACGATTGCAACATAGGGCAGAATTTTTACAAAGCTGCTTTGCCTGGCGCCCGCAAGGGGCGCCACTACATCTCCAACCAGATTGTTCCAAGAATTTGAAATGTAGTGGCGCCCCTTGCGGGCGCCAGGTTCAACGTCTTCCCTCTCCTTCATCGTCCTCTCGCGGCTGTATCTCACAAGTGCTATCAATACACTTGCCGCCATCAGTGTCAGAAACGGGTAGAGAGGCAGCATATAGCGCATAAATTTTACATAAAAGCTCCCGGTAATCGCGCCATAAACCACTACCCAGGACAGCACAACAAGCCATGGACCAGCATTGCGCTTCCATATTCGCCAGCACAGCCAGAGGAAACCAGCTATTACTGCAAGCCCAAGCGCCAAACCCATACCCCAGAGAAGCATGTTCTGTGCCTGGTATATAAACGGCATCGTTCCTGCAAATTGCCGCACATAGGGCAAATCAAGCGTTCCACGCGCAAGACTACCCTGGTCAGAAACCTGTTGGATAAATTCTCTCATGTCCAAAAAAGCATAGGGCATGGCTATAAGAAACGTCGCGAGAGTAGCACAAAATGAGTAGATCAAAGGTTTAACAATAGAGAAAATACCATGCCTGTACCAGATCATAGCAAGTGCAACAATCAGCGGTACGGCCAATGGAGCAGCGCTGAATTTCGTAGCGAGCGCCAGACCATAGCCAAGTCCAGCTATCAAAGACCAGCGAACAGGTTTATCAGTATCAACTAATGCGACGCAAGCGAGGACAGTCAAAGTAACGAAGAAGAGCAGCATGGTATCAACAGTATAGAAGTGTGAGAGCTGCAATTGTAACGGTGTGAATGCAACCAGAGCAGCAGCCAGCAGGGCTACAGACCAGGCATATTTTCGTCCTGGGGTGCGATCAGTCGTCAGCAACAACCCCAACCAGCCTGTCAGAAGGATAGTTCCGGTATCAAAAAGAGCATTAATAACACGCCCTGTCAACGTAATGTTGGCAAAGTTGGCTAAAGTGGGCGAAAAATGCGAGAGCATATTGCCAACCATAGCCAATAAATAAAGCGGGAAAGAGCCGTAAGCAAAGAAGTGTGGATTTAGCGGTGAAGTAGCGGGATCGAGGAATTGCGCCAGGCTCTTCGGCCATGATAATTGAACAATATGAAAAAGGATCTGTCTCTCGTCAGGATGGAAATTATTACCCAGAGCAAAATCTGCTCCATACAAACGAAGCAAAAGTTGAGAGCGTGCTTGAATCTGATCCCAATCAAGGCCATATAAACGTAAAGCCAGGCCGAGAAATGCTATGCCAAACAAAGCCAGCGGCTGCCAGCGTATTACTATCTTCAACTTGATTGGTCTCTTCCTCCCATCCTGATATAAGGAGGGACATGCACTGTTCCTCAGGGAGTCCAAACGCTTATCGGTATAATAACTCCGCATTAGTATAGAGAGTATGTCAGGATGGGTCAAGAGAAAGTGTGAATTTTACAGAAAAATCTCATTTTGTACCTGATCGTACGGATTAATCTGTCATTACAAACTTCCCCGCAAAAAACCTCCAATTCTTTCCCAGGCACAATGCACCCTGCTCCTCAAGTTCTGTAATCGAAAGGGTAGAATCATCTGCATATCATCTCCATTCGAAGTGAACATAGGATCCCAGAAATCTTCTTCAGCCTGCCAGAAACGCGGTAATATAGGGTGCGGAGCAACCAGCACATCTCCCTGCTCAGCAAACTCAAGTTGTGGTACTAATCCCACAGACCGCTGCTGACGAAGTATAACCGCATGTCTAGAAGCTGCTGCATGTCGATAAATGGCTGGCATACGAGACGAATGACTGGCTGAAGTTTCATAGGGCACACTCTCTCTAACCGCCTTGCAGGCTTCTTCAAATTCCAGGGTAAAGTTTAGCATGGTTTTGAATCGACGGTCTGGCGATTTTTGCAGTGCAGTCAAAACGACCCATTCGACTGCCGCTGGTATCTCCGGCACCAGGTCACGCATCGAAGGAGGCGAAAGATGTCTTCGCTTCCATGCTAATTCCCTGTCATTGCCGTAAAATGGCCAATAACCCGTGAGCCATTCAAACACAATCGTCGCATAGGCATACTGATCGCTTGCTGGGCACGGCTCACCATCCTCCTGTTCTGGCGCCATATAAACTCTTGTCCCTCCAAATTCCATCTTCATCCAGGGATAGAACCTGCCATGATTACGCATGACAAGTCCAAAATCACCGAGTAAAACTAAGCCTCTCGTCTTCAGGAACATATTCTGCGGCTTTATATCCCGGTGGATCAGCCCTTGCGAATGGATGTAATGGATTGCTCTCCCCATCTGGCTTGTATAGGCTTTGACAGTTGAAAGAGGAAGCAGTTCTCCAGGGCCATGTCGATCAGCCAATGAGCCATAAGGTGCATATTCCATTACAAAGTAGGACCAACCATGCTCTTCCTCTTCTTCGTAATCGAAAGCTTGAACGATGTGAGGATGAGCAAGTTGTGCAAGAGTTTGTGCCTCATTGAAGAATAGCTTCTTTGCGCGAAGCCGCGCATTACCGGCACGTACTTCTTGCGGAAACAGTATCTTTATTGCTACTTTCTTCTTAAGATCGATACGCTCAGCCAACCACACATCAGTATATCGACCCATACCTAAGAGTTCGAGGAGTCGGTACTTGCCAATTCGCATATGATCTTTTTTCATATTTTTATTCACCTCTTCTGTCCGATATGTCATGGCAAAAAAGCCGCTACCAGATAGTTAGACGTTGGAACCAGGGATGACTTAAAGCCGAAATATCGCTAACTTGTAGAAGAAATGTTAACATGTGGGAAACTACGACCAACTGTTCTACAATATATTTAGGGGAAAACCAATGGTTTTGGAGCAAGTGCGGAATGTAAAGATTTACAAACTACCTTTGGATGAACTACGCAACCTGGCACCGGTTACCTCCATGGGAACAGCTTACTCATATAGGCCAACAAGTGCTGAATTTGCAGATCGAACAAGATTTCGACGCAACCGAACACATCGTAATGGAAGAACTTGGAAAAGACTTAATTGTGGGAAGCGAAGAAGATGATCTCCAGCTCCCAATTCTTAAAGATTCGAGGATATTTATGGGCAAAATTCAGGAGGCACAGCGTATTTTGCAAGAACTTGGTCTTCCGCCCGCACAGCAAAACGAGATTAGCGCACTCACGCTACTGGGGAAACCGAGGTTTGGATAGAAGCGATACCAGATCAAATGATCCATTACAATGGAGAAAAATTTCTAGAACCACATGAGTAGCTTCTAATAAGATTGAGTCACCATCTCTGAATAGCAGCTAGTGTCACTGCTTGTCGACCTGAGAAGTTCAATGCAAAATCTCATCCTCAGCAATCCCCAACAGCATAGCTGCTCCCACAATCGGTGCGTCCTCACCCAGCAAGGCCTCTTTCAACTCTAGTATGGACCCTTTTAAAATAGTATTCACTTTCTCTTGTAACATAGACAGAAGGAATTGATTGTTAAGAACAATAGCACCGCTTATAGCAACCACATCTATACGGGTTAGTTGCGCCAGATTAACCAGGCCAATAGCGAGTTTATTGGAGAAAGTTTCCCAGAATGCCCTATCCGTAATTTGAGAGATAGGACATCTATAACGCAATTCAATCTGCCTGCCTCCCGTGAATGTTTCCAGACACCCTACCTGCCCGCAGAGGCACTTCAGCGAATTCCCGTCGAGTACCTGGTGCCCTATCTCAATCGAAGAAATGAGCGTTGTAGAGGCTTTACCAAGCTGTATGGCTGCACCCGTTCCCGTTGAAACAGTCAGATAAGCACATCTATCAATGTCACGTAAAGCTCCATAATTTTTCTCAGCCAGCAAGCCACATACAGTATCATGCGCCAGCCGTATAGGACATCCGAATCTATCAAACAAGTCCCGGGCAAATGGTTTATCGATATACTCAGGTAGATTGGGTGCAATAATGACGGAACGCCCATCTTTAGCAATACGTGCAGCCACTGAGACGCCAATGCCGGCCAGATTTCCTCTGCTTCCATCTTGAATCGTAGTCATGATTCGACGAAGCTGCTCTTCGTAACTCTGGTCAGTAGGAAACCTTGCTATGAATGCGAAGTCTGGTGCATTCAGCGATGCAAATAAGCCTATACGTGTATTGGTGCCACCGATATCCACACCGATGTATGTACCTGAGCCAGTCTGTGTGTTCTGCGCATTTAACATCTTCTACCTCGAGAGAAACTAGGAAACTCATTATTACGATAATTATCACATCTGACTGCAACTTTGCTATCATGGTTTCACTTCAGAATGTTCTAACGTACCTGGACATAAACACAACATAATGCTAGACTTCCAATAGAAAGTAGAGATCCGTTTTGGAATGGAACCCGGCCTGAAGATACTTACAATGATAGTAGGAAGCATTAACAATACCCATGCCAAATTTCACCACTCTCGAGACAACTAGATTGCGATTGAGACATTTTAGGGATACGGACCTACCACTATTGATGGCCTATCGCAATGATCCCGAAGTGGCCAGATACCAGAGCTGGGAAGGCATTAGTGAACCTGAGGCATGCACTTTTATTCAACAACAAAAGGAGATCCAACCAGGTGTCCCCGGCCAGGGATTTCAGATTGCCATCGAACTCAAAGAAACAAATGTACTTATTGGAGATTGTTACTTCAAGATCAATGAGCCTGATGACCGCCAGGCCGAAATTGGATTTTCACTTTCACATGCATATCAGAGACAGGGATTTGCAACAGAAGCTGTCTCGTGCTTCATCAACTATGCGTTTCTGACGTTTGATCTCCATCGCATCATCGCCATCACCGATTGTGAGAATGCAGCTTCTATTGCGTTACTTGAGCATCTTGGCATGCGTCGCGAAGGACATTTTCTCAAGAACGTCTGGTTCAAGGGGAAGTGGGGAGATGAATATCTGTATGCCATCCTCAAGGAGGAATGGCAAAGCAAGTGTGATACAAGTTCATATATGAAGAGGGAATGATGAACACATCAGCAACTGGTACAGTAGCGCTTGTTGGCGCTGGTGAATATCTGCCGGAGATACTTCCAGTAGACAAGAAGCTACTTGAACTGGTTAATGGCACCCCACATGTCGCAGTGGTGCCAACTGCCTCTGCGCCCGATGGTGAAGGCGTTCCTGAACGCTGGGCACGTATGGGTGTTGAACACTTTGCTGAATTAGGTGTAACTGCCGAGCCGGTTATGTTACTCAATCGAACAGACGCCGAGAATGCTGATATAGCCGCGCGGCTTGCGAATGCAAACTTTATCTACTTCTCCGGCGGCAAGCCACGTTATTTGCTCGAGACACTAAAAGGTACAATTTCCTGGCAAGCTATCCTGGATGTTTTCGCTGCAAGAGGAATTATAGCAGGTTGTTCTGCAGGAGCAATGGTGCTTGGAGGCGAAGTATTTGACTTCCCACAGATATGGCGCACTATTCCAGCACTCGGACTGGTACCTGGTATCGCCGTTATTCCTCACTTTGATGAATTACCCTCGTTGATGGTTGGAACAGTAACCCGAAGTAGACGCAAAGTGACTGTTGTTGGTATCGATGGTGCAACAGCCCTCGTTGGGTCGGGTGATCAATGGACTGTGTACGGACGTGGAAGCATTACCATTTTCACCAAAAATGGTAAGCAGCGGTACACTGAGGGTGAAGCTGTACCCCTAATGAACTCTTGAAATCGAATTCGTAAATGTGCAGACAGAGATAGACCCTGATTTCCCTCGCGTCTCGTGACTACGGCTCCTCCTCTGAGATATACATATCCTTTGCTGGAAGTTCACTCTTGTTTCTCCTGGGCCATGCTTTACGGACGAAAACGGACACTTGTTGTGGTAGCCAGCGCAGGAAGTGTGGATGTCGCAGTACATGAAGGAAGAGCCGAGGCTGGAGGCTTTTCCACATATTTGGTAACTCAGTCATCTCGCCAGTCCTGCGTGGATGCTCTGTGCTGGTGGGATCCGCCCAACGATCGCGTACATAGATATCACCCAGGCGCTCCAGCGTCATCGCCTCACCTGGAGCCGCCTCTGCCAGTGTTTGCATATACTCGTATGGTGTTTGTGAAGGTTTTATTGATAAACCCGCCCAATTCGCAAGTGTACAGATACGCCCGTAGATCTGCGCCGACAAGCCATAACCCCGGTAGAGGCGACGCCACCATAGACTAAAGAAGACAATCCCCAACAGCATAAGTAGAATGAAACTAACAAACGCCAGGCTGATGTTCTGACGTAATTGCGCCTGCTGTTGAGCGGGACTCAAGACTGCACTTGTATCTCCAACGCCCGACTGATCAGGAAGTTTCAGACGGTTATGAGATCCACTCGTTGCAGAGCCAGTAGACCCACCAGGAGTTATAACACTGTTCGAGCTGACAACCGGACGCGTAAAGGTCGGAAAGTTTGCCGAAGGCTCAAAGTTAACCCAGCCGTACCCTGCAAAGTAAATTTGCACCCAACTATGAGCATCTGTACCACGGATCACCCACTGATTGTGCTTTACATCGGATTTGCCATTTGTATAACCCTCCACGACACGCGCAGGTATACCCAGTTCTCGTGCCATGATTGCCATTGACGTAGCAAAGTAGTTACAAAACCCTTTATGGTTGCTACGGAACAGAAACCAGGATACTGCCTCCTCACCTCGCGGCAATGAGATATTTGCATCATACACGTAGTTGTTATGGAAATAGGACTCAAGCGCTACAGCTTTATCATACATGTTTGAGGCACCAGCAGTAAGCTGCTGTGCTTTAATCTTAATGTTTGGATCAAGATTCTTTGGCACCTGCAAGTATGTCTGAACAATACTTGGGTCATAGTAGGTTACCGGAGGTTCCAGGTCAGGGCGAGCCGGGTCGGGAGTAAATGCTGGAGCATTAACGGGCAGCGGCACCGACTGTAACGTCTTTTTATCAGCAGCAGAAACGTACGAGGTTATCGAGTACGTATTTCCCACTGCAAGCTTCCCATTCGACCGTAGCCACGCGATTACTAAGCCAGTTGCTTTATTAATCCGCAGTTGCGCTGCCTGATTTGTGGATGCAATTTGTGAGGCTCCAAACAGGTATGGCAATTGTTCACCTGGTGGATTTACAACAGTAATATCTTGATGTACAGCACTTAAATCCTGTGAGCTATTAGATGCGATTGAATTAGGCTGTAATGCTAAGGCTTCTGTTGAACTGATCGACCAGCCAGCACGACCATTGTAGGTATCATAGCTAAGCGATCCCAGGTATTGGGTGCCTTCACTGGTCTTGACAGTGAAGACGATATCATTATTCAGATTGGGATTTCCTCCCAATACAAGTGTATCTGTAAAATTACCATGATTTGAAGCATTCACACTACCATTAACAGAGACCAGCCGATTCCAGGTATTTTCAATCTGCACCCACGGATTATTGTCAGCGCTCCAAATTTGCGCCGCCGCATCATTAATATAGCCCCAGGGTAATAACCAGGCAAAGATCAAAACACCTATAGAGATAAGCGCCCCGGCCTGCATAAACTCCCATCCAAGATCATCCGCGCAACGCAACCTTTGCCGTTTCCAACTGACCGAAGATTCATAGAGGTTAAAACGCAGCACCAGTAACAGAGAAGCTACCAGAAAGACTACCAGAAAGACTATGTAGCCGTCTTCGATATTGCTCAAGTTAATAAGCAGCACAACAGCATTGGCAAGTATCATCAGCCATGGTTTCCGCGTGTGATAAACAAGCCAGGCGCTCGTATACGCAAGCAAAAAACCTAGCGCAGTAATAAAGAAGAGAAAGATAGAATCGTCGCTACTGGTACCTCCAGCAAGCGCGAGCGTAATCCACTGGTGTATGCTATTTGAAAAGGCCGTAACATTCCCATTATAATCCGCGCCTGCTGTCTGCCAGAAAGCAAGCAGTAAACCAAATCCGATAGCTAGTGCATGTACAAATAAGCGTGGAAGCCGCCGTTGTTTAGCAGCAAGTACACCGACTATAAGACCAATAAGTGTCGTCAATGAGAGTACACCGGTATGCTCTACCCAATTCGCTGCCTCTACAGACCAGATCGTACTGTACACCACGACAGCCAGCAAAAAGAGCGAAAACCATCCCTCTGCCAGGCCTAGATGCAAATGCAAGTTGGGTCTACGCGGTAGTCTCCTATCTTTATTTGAACCACCGTCACCTGAGACCGGATCAGCAATGATCTTTGAGAGACTTTCAATTGTTGCGTCCTGCATTGCCTTTAACTCCATCGGGCAAAGTGCGCCTCGGAAACCCGTTCTAGCGCTTCAGTTAGGGAGGCTTTACATTTGACACGCAATACAGGTATTCCTGCACCTTCTAATAGCGCTAAGGTATCCTCATCGACTGGTCTATCCTCGAAAGATGCAGCATCTAATCCTACGACCGCCACTTGCACCCCGCGTCGTTGAAGATGGCGCAGGCTTTCATGCCAATCACGAGAAGTAGAAGGTGTAATCACAATAGCAACAGTATTTCGCCCAAAATGGAATGCATCGAGAGACAGGGCTTCTTTCAAATCACTTCCCGATCCCGGCTCTACAACTGCGAGCATTTCAAGCACACGCTCTATCTGTCGTTCGCCACGATCCAGCGAGAGAAACTCACGATGCGACCCATTCACAATCATACCCAGGGACAGGTCCTGACGCAAAAGGTACGTGGCAATGGTAGCAGCAATCGTTACGCCATATTCTACTGTCGAATCCTCCCCCTCGCCCGCCTGTACACTTTCATTCAGATCTAAGAATATCCATCCATCCATAGCGGGATCGAGATCGAACTCTTTCACCATCAATTTATTATAATGTGCAGTTGAACGCCAGTGTATGCGATTCAGTGCATCACCCACGGTATAATCTCGAATAGTTGTAACATTGGTTGTGGGGTGCAGAGCACGCCTTGAGCTACGACCACGCCCGGGCAAACCTCCTGTAAACAGCACGAAGTTACTAATCGGTAATACTCGTGGCAAGACAAGCAGATCTCGCGGCTGAGTAAGTGTTATACGTCTGTGAAACAAGCCAAAGGGATCTCCACTTGTGGCTGTAACGGGACCAAGTTGGAAACGCCCACGCTGTCTGCAAACAGTTCTGGCCCGCCAGGTTGCTCGTTTGCGACCACCCATACTCGCAACATATCCGGCCCTGTGCCCAGGTAGAGTCGAACTATCAGCAATCTGAACCCACAACTTGGGCATTACACTTATATTGTCCAGCATAAGCCGCTCATCAAAGATTTCGCCAACCTGCACTCGCCCAACACTGGCAGTGCGCCGGAAAACCATTTTGCGCAAGCTATAGCGCGTCCAGAACCAGGATAGGATGAATAATGTAAGCAAGACATAGGTAAGCAAATACAGAACCCGCCAACCACTGCTGACTGCAAAGAAAGCGAGCACGATTATAAGCAGTATAACTTGCCAGGGTCGCATAAATCAGCGCCCCTTTCCACCACCGACCCATGCTCCAGGCACAGGCACGCTCTGTAAAATTTCATCCAGGATTGCAGTAGATGTTATGGCTCGCACACGAGCTGCGGGCGTTACAATAATACGATGTGCCAATGTTGGCTTCGCCAAAAGTTTCACATCATCGGGAATGACATAACCTCGTCCTCGTATCGCGGCCAGGGCTTGCGATGTGCGATACAAAGCTAATGACCCACGAGGACTGGAGCCCAGGTAGATGTTGTTGTGGTTACGTGTGGCATTGGCAATGGCAACAATATACTCTCGAATTGATGGATCAACATGAATGCTGCGGATCTGCTGTTGGATCAACACCAGTTCTTCCGCCGTCATGATTTGCTCTAAATCATCCAAAGGATGGTGATATTGATGCGTATCCAGGATGTTCATTTCATCGCTAGCTTTTGGATAGCCGAGCTTAATGTTCATCATAAAGCGATCAAGTTGTGCTTCTGGTAGTGGGAATGTTCCTTCATATTCGATCGGGTTCTGGGTTGCCATCACCATAAAAGGTTCAGGTAGACGATAGGTTAAGCCATCGATTGTAATCTGAGTCTCTTCCATTGCCTCCAATAATGCAGATTGCGTCTTTGGAGTAGCACGGTTGATTTCGTCAGCCAGTACAATCTGGGCTACAATCGGCCCGGCTCGAAACTCGAAATTGTCCGTTTTCTGATTGTAGATAGAGACCCCAGTAATATCACTTGGTAGGAGATCAGGGGTAAACTGGATGCGTTTGAATGTGCACCCAATGGAGCGGGCTATAGCTTTGGTAAGGACAGTTTTGCCAACACCTGGTACATCTTCGATTAATATATGCCCACGACAAACTACTGCTATTAGACTAAATGCAACCGATTCGGCTTTGCCAACGATTACTTTTTCGACATTGTTGATAACTCGCTGTACCGCAGCAGCTAGATCTGGTACCGACTGCATACTCTACTCTCCAATGGCCTGGCCCGGTGATGCAAGTAGCATCCTTATTTGTTCAGGTGACAAAAGAATCAGTAATCATCCTTACGAAGGAACAACTTGCATGTTTACAGGTAACAGGCGAACTTCTCGACGCCGCACAATGAATACATATCTTAAAGTGTACCACGTTTACACAAAAGCGCAAAAAAGCTGGAACTAGACCGACAACACAGCGGTGTACATAATACTACGTCACAACATAACTTTTGTTACACATAATTTCAAGCCTATACTCATTTGCTGAAATCTTCCTGAAAATTTCCCTTGCTACTGGTGAGAACAGCAAGAGTATGCTATTATGGAGTCCATGACAGGCCAGAACGAAACCAATGACATTCAAGAACTCCATGCCTATGTACATGGATGGGTTCAAGGAATCGGCTACCGCTATTTCGTTGTGAACAATGCCCTCGCGCTTGGCCTCCGCGGTTATACACGTAACCAGAGCGATGGCAGTGTCGAAGTACTGGCACAAGGAACCCGATCGGCCCTCGAGCGTCTGCTCACCATGCTGCAACAAGGACCATCTGCAGCCGAAGTAAGTGAGGTACGTATCCAATGGGGGCAGCCAACAGAACATCTAAGCGGCTTTCATGTTCGCTGGTGAATAAAAGAGGAAGACTATGATCGATCGCGAAACCGTAAAGCACGTAGCACAACTTGCCCGCCTGGGCATGACCGAAGAAGAGGTTGACATTTTTGCAAGTCAACTCTCTGTCATACTTGAAAATATCGCCATATTGCAGAAGGTAGACGTGAGTGGAGTGTCACCCACCGCACATGCTTCTCGTCTCAGTAATATCATGCGATCAGATATTCCACAGCCATCATATGCGCCTGAAGTATTGCTTGCCAATGCCCCTGAACAAGAAGATAACTGTCTAAAAGTACGTGCGGTGTTGGAGGAGTCTTAATAATCATGACTGAATTATATCAACTGACAATTCATGAAGCCGGAGAATTGCTGCGCCAACACAAAATCTCCTCGGTTGAACTTACACGCGCCCACCTTGACCGTATTCGAGACGTGGATGGCGGAGTAAAAGCATTCATCCTCGTCACCGAGGACCTCGCGATGCAGCAAGCCCAGGAAGCTGATCGACGTTTTAAGAGCAGCGCCACCGTGTCCCCGCTCACAGGCATACCCCTGGCGATCAAGGACCTGATTTGCACAAAGGGGATCACTACCACCTGTGGCTCTAACATGCTCAAAGACTTCAAACCACCTTACGATGCCACAGTCATGGAACGACTAAACGCCATAGGCGCGGTAATGCTCGGTAAGACAAACATGGACGAGTTCGCAATGGGCTCTTCGACCGAACATTCCGCTTTCTTCACCACTCGCAATCCCTGGGATCTTGAGCGCGCTCCAGGTGGCAGCAGCGGTGGTTCCGCAGCGGCGGTGGCAGCAGGCATGGCGATGGGCGCCCTCGGCAGCGACACCGGCGGCTCGATTCGCCAACCCGCAGCACTATGCAATGTCGTTGGCCTCAAGCCTACTTACGGTCGAGTCTCACGCTATGGGCTGGTGGCATTTGCCTCTTCACTCGATCAAATCGGCCCTTTTGCACGCAACGCACGAGACGCAGCCCTGATCTTGCAAGCAATTGCTGGACCCGATCCATGCGACTCAACCAGCTCTCCCGACCCCGTGCCTGACTATAGTGCGCCATTGAATGGCTCCATCAAAGGTCTGCGTATTGGCGTGCCAGAAGAATACTGGGAGGAGGGCACGCAACCGGGCATCGTCAAGGCCGTGCGTGACGATATTGAAAAACTGCGTGAGCTGGGAGCAGAGATTAGCGAAGTTTCCCTGCCACACACGAAATACGGCGTGCCCGTTTACTATATCATCGCTCCGGCCGAAGCAAGCGCCAACCTTGCCCGCTACGACGGCGTCAAATACGGCTACTCTTACCGCGATACCAATGACATGTGGGAGGCATTGGAGAAGACTCGCCAGTTTGGGTTCGGACAGGAAGTCAAGCGCCGCATCATGCTCGGCACCTACGCGCTTTCTTCCGGCTACTATGACGCCTATTACAAGCAAGCAGAGAAGGTTCGCACGTTGATCACCGAAGACTTCACTCGCGCTTTCGAACACGTTGATGTGCTGGTCAGTCCCGCCTCGCCGTCCGTGGCATTCAAGATCGGCGAGATATCCGATCCTTACGAGATGTATCTCCAGGATGTGTTCACCATTCCGGCGAACCTGGCAGGTATCTGTGGCGTCTCGATCCCGGGCGGTTTCAGTAAAGGCCTACCTGTAGGTCTGCAATTGCTGGGCAACTTCTTCGCCGAAGACCTGATCCTGCGTGTCGCCGACGCTTTTGAGCGCGTAACCGACTATCACACCTGCTGGCCCAAAATAATTTAAAAAATACAATAGTTGTGCTGAAGTGGCTATGTAGGACTCCGTCCTACATAGCCACTTCAGCACAACTAAAATTGAAAAAAAGGAGGCCCGCAAGCGGGTCGACGCTTATGAGGACAACCCCTATGTGTCAGGGAGCAAACTACCCTGGAGTTTAGATGATACGCCGCACTATTGCAATTGCCCTACTATTCATCTCCATTAGCACCATCATCCTGGTGCCCATCTTCACCTTCACCCCAATAGGGAAACATCTCTTTGATGGGTCTACCTCAACACCCACACCAACCCTGATACCCTTTACACCAACACCAACTCCTAAACCCACTCCAATCCTCACAGTCAAAGGAAAGCCCCCAGCGATCACAGCAAGCGAGGCTATCTTACTGGACAGTGATACAGGGCACATCCTGGATGACCAGAATGGCGAAAGACCCGTACCAATGGCAAGCACAACCAAGATCATGACCGCCCTCATCGCAATCCAGGCAGGTGATCTGAACAAAGTTGTCATCATCCATCAGGATGCCATAAACGAGGCCATTCTAAATAATGGCAGCAGTGCAAAATTACATATAGGCGATCAACTCACGCTCAGAGACCTGCTGTACGGTCTGATGTTGCCATCAGGTGACGATGCCGCAGTCGCCATAGCCGGTGCCGTGGGTGGCTCAACCGCCAATTTTGTAAACTTGATGAATCTTTTCGCGTACCGCTTGCATCTCTTCCAGACGCATTACATCAACCCTGACGGAGTGACATACTATGACGCGAACGGACAACCCATTCCAGGCCATTACACAACCCCTTACGACCTTGTACGTCTGGCAAGCTACGCCTTGACCATCCCGCTCTTTGCCCAGATTGTGCGTACTCAGCACTACCCGCTCCCTGCTACAGCATCACACCATAGTTACTCCTGGGACAATACCAACCAGCTATTAGCAACATATGCGGGCGCGACAGGCATCAAAACTGGCTTCACCATCGAAGCCGGGGAGTGCCTGGTTTTCTCCGCCATTCGCTCAGGTCACCACTTGATCGGTGTCGTGCTGCATAGTATCGACGCAGCACACCGCTTCAACGATGCGAAGACACTGCTCGATTGGGGATTTGCGCTGCCACTATTGCCGCCAACACCGTAACTCCTTTGAGGTTTTTCGTGTTGACAAAGCTCCCCTCATCGTGTACTATACAATCCGTGCGATACAGAGAGACGATATTGCTTTAAGCCTGGCTAGAGGGATTGAAATTCCTCCTCATCTCTTCTCGTACAGTATTCGGGTGTGGCCAAGCGGTAAGGCAGTGGACTTTGGATCCACGATCCTAGGTTCGAATCCTAGCACCCGAGCCTGCTTGATGGATGGCGAAGACTTTGTTGATTGCATCAGGGCAGCGCTAAGCCCGAATGCTGGATTGAAATATCAACGTCTACATAAAAGTGCTAGCTTAACCCGTTATCCCTCCAGGGACTTAAAGCATCACAAAAAGGTTTGCAAATCTGTTATGGACACATATGCGGCCATAGTGCTTGCTGCAGGCAAAGGCACCAGGATGCGTTCAACACTGCCAAAGGTGCTTCACCAGGTTGCTGGGTTGCCACTCCTGGCGCATGTACTCAACGCCATTGACGCCATTTCCTCCACCTCTGCTTTTGCCCCACTCCAAACTACAATTTCAGGTCATCGCCCGATTGTCGTGCTGGGACACGAGGCAGATCAGGTTGAAGCCAGTTTTGGTGAGCGTTGTCTCTACGCTCTTCAGGAAGAGCAATCAGGTACTGGTCACGCGGTTCTTGCCGCGGAATATGTCGTAAATGAGTTAAAACCTGTACCTCAGACGATACTGGTTTGTTATGGGGATACGCCATTGATAAGTGGTGAGATCCTTGCTCGTGTGCTGGTTGAGCACTTCACCAGCCATGCAACACTGACCTTCCTCACCGCAATCTCTGAACAACCATCAGACTTTGGTCGTGTTGTACGCGACACCGATGGTCGAGTGCGTGAAATCGTTGAGGTGAAGCGTGCTAGTGAAAAGCAAAAGTGCATCACCGAAGTCAACTCTGGAGTCTACTGTTTTGATCGTAGTTGGCTCTGGCCGGCTTTACATGCACTCCCCAGGAATGCATCAGGTGAATACTATTTGACCGACCTGGTAGCAATCGCCAGCTCACAAGGATATAAGATTGCCACCGTCAGTGGAACATTCGACGAGACCATCGGCATCAATGACCGTGTGCAACTGGCTGCTGCTGAGCGCTTGCTGCGCATGCGTGTGCTCGAGCAATTCATGTATGCAGGCGTGACAATTCTCGACCCGGCAAGCACCTATATTGATGCTGACGTAGAAATCGGACCTGACACTGTGATCCTTCCTGGAACGATGATCACAGGCAAAACGCGTATCGGTTCTGCATGTCGCATTGGACCTGGGACGACTATCGACAAGTCCACCCTTGGAAATGGTTGTATTGTTCTAAACTCGGTATTAGAAGAATCGATACTTGAAGATGGTGTGCGTATTGGCCCCTTTAGTCATTGCCGTCCCGGTGCCCACCTCGCACGTAATGTTCGTATGGGCAATTTTGGGGAAGTGAAAAACTCATATATCGGTGCAGAAACCGACATACATCACTTCAGCTATATTGGTGATGCAACAGTGGGTGAGCATGTGAACATCGGCGCAGGCACTATTACATGTAATTATGATGGAGTACGAAAAAATCACACTACTATAGGTGACGGCGCCTCCATTGGAAGTGATACAATGTTAGTAGCCCCAGTAACCGTTGGTGAATACGCAATAACAGGAGCTGGTTCAGTGGTGAACCGCGATGTCCCTCCCGGAGCTGTGGTTGTTGGCGTTCCGGCGCGCGTGCTGCGCATGCCTCAACCATCTGAAAGTTCTACGACAGAGGACGTCGTAAAGGAGTGATTAGCCTTATGGACGGCGCTGGCATAGCGGGAAATGTTATGGCAACCCTCGCGGTTGTTCATGCCGCAGCCGTATCTCAAAGTCCACAATTCGATATTGAAGCGTGGCTACAATTGATCATACTGATCATTTCATTAATTTTATGCGCTACTGCATCCGCCGCTGAAACTGCTCTTACCTCTGTCAGCCGCATTAAACTCAAGAATCTGGTGGAAGAAGGCGATAAAAAAGCCCTTGAGATTGAACGCTTGATATCTCAACCAAATATTTTCCTCTCCACCATCCTGGTCGTGAATAGCGTAGCTGTGATTGTTGCTTCCAGTATGACTACTGTATTAGCGCTCCGTTTCATTCCAGACTATGGTGAGCTGATTGGGACGATCCTCATCTCTCTAGTTGTGTTGATCTTTTGCGAGATTACACCCAAAACTGCTGCAGTGCAAAATCCAATTCGTTGGGCTCGTGCTCTGGTTACGCCTGTGCGAGTTGCCGCCTGGCTGCTCCACCCGCTTGTTGTAACACTGAGCGCCATAACAAACAACCTGGTTCGCCTCATGGGTGGCCAGATGAAACACCGTGGCCCGTTCGTGACAGAAGAAGAACTGCGATTGCTTGTGAATGTGGGTGAGGAAGAAGGGGTACTCGAAGAAGGCGAAACTGACATGATTCACAGTATCTTCGAGTTTGCAGATACAACTGTACGCGAAGTAATGATACCGCGTATAGATATGGTTACTCTGGAAAGCGATGCCACCGTTGATGAGGCGGTAGATGTGGCTTTGCAGGGAGGTTTTTCGCGAATTCCTGTTTATGAAGAAACCATCGACAACATTATTGGTGTACTGTTTACCAAAGACATGCTTAAACAGTTACGTGAAGACCACAATTCCTTACCCATTCGCGAACTTGTGCGCCCGGCATACTTTGTACCAGAGACGAAAAAGCTAGACGACTTGTTGCGCGAAATTCGTCAGCGTACCCATATGGCTATTGTTGTCGATGAATATGGCTCGGTGGCTGGTCTGGTCACCATCGAAGACCTGGTCGAAGAAATAGTAGGGGATATTCAAGACGAGTATGACCGCGAAGAGAACCTGTATGAGCAAGTCACCCAGTACGAGTATATCTTTGATGCCAAGATCAACCTCGACGAATTTAATGAACTGATGGATACTGACCTGGAAAATGAAGATTACGAAACCCTGGGAGGTTTTTTGTTAGGTCAGCTCGACAAGATTCCGGTACCTGGCGATACCATCACCTACAAGAACCTTACCTTCGCTGTCTTAACTACTCGTGGACTCCGTATAACCAAGGTGAAAGTAGAGCGTGTAGGTACACATACACATGCAGCTTCAAGCAACTCAACGCAACAGCGTACAGAACAGTCTGGTCCGTTGCTTTTGTCACCCGGTGAGGAAGTAGACAAAGCTGATGCGCGTCACGAGACAGAACCTCCACCGGAACCACATCCGCGCTATGAAATAAAAGAGGTTTGAGCGATGATACCCGCACTTCCTGCTCTCCCACGCTCTGTACGTGTTGTCGAAGTGGGTCCTCGTGATGGCTTGCAGAATGAAAAGGCGCTCATTCCCACCGCACAAAAAATACAGTTTATACAGATGCTTGCAGATGCAGGTCTTCCAGTTGTTGAAGCCACTTCCTTTGTTAGCCCACGCGCTATCCCACAGTTGAGCGATGCAAGTGAGGTTATGACTAACCTGGCTATGCACTCCTCAACATCCTATCCCGTGTTGGTTCCAAATTTGAAAGGTATGGAGCGTGCTTTAGCGGTTGGAGTACGCGCCATTGCTGTATTTACGGCCGCCAGCGAAAGTTTTACACGTCATAACATCAATGCCACTATCGCGGAGAGCCTTGCTAATTTTCGTCCAGTTGTGACATTGGCGCAGCAGGAAAAAGTAACTGTACGAGGGTATATTTCGACGGTCTTCGGCTGCCCTTATGAGGGGAAAGTGGAGCCGCACCAGGCGCTCAACGTAGCACAGGCGCTTTTAGAGATGGGCATTGATGAACTTTCTTTAGGAGATACAATTGGTGTAGCAACTCCGAACCAGGTCGTAGATGTGATCAGCTTATTAGTAGATGAAGGTGCTATTCCTATCGGGCAATTAGCCATGCACTTCCATGATACACGCGGCACAGCGCTGGCAAATGTGCTGATGGCACTACAGTCAGGTATCTGCATTATAGACTCTTCTGCAGGTGGCCTGGGCGGCTGTCCTTATGCACCAGGAGCCGCCGGAAATTTAGCGACAGAAGACTTGCTCTATATGCTGCACGGCATGGGCATCCATACAGGCGTAGACCTGGACAAGGTAGTCTCGGCAACCAGCTTTATTGCCCCACTGTTAGGGCATGCTCCAACGAGTAAGTATTACCAGGCAGCAGTAAGCATATGTTAATGCGACTCCAGATACCTGATCGCCCCTACCAACTGTGTATCTTTGCTGCTGAGTATTTGTTGCAAGTTCAAATTCCCCTGATTTTCATCGCTTGGTGTAAGCGGGCTAACATTTGAGTTTAAATTCACTTCGATATTGGGCTGGATACCCTTGTCGCGTATAAATTGCCCATTTGGAGTTAGCCATTCGCTTGTTCCAAGGAGAATGGCAGAGCCATCTGATAGGTCAAACTCTTCGAGTACTGTGCCGGTACCAAAGGTCTTCACTCCCATAATAATCGCGCGATGATTGTCCTTCAATGCGCCCGATACAATTTCTGCGGCGCTTGCTGTGTTACTATTAGTCAGTACGACGATTGGAGTAGTCGTATCAAGGGGATGACCATTCACCGTTTGCGGTATTCTTTGACCTGTGCTGTCCTGCTCCAAAAGCACATTCCCCTTACCAACAAATTCACTGGCTACGTTTATGGCTTCTTGAAGATATCCTCCGGGATCATCGCGCAAATCTAGAATAATCGACTTCGCTCCCGATTTTTTAGCCTTGTTGAGTGCATCTTTGAGCTGATCTGAGACCCCTCCGGAGAATTGTTTGATTTGAATATGCGCAATATGATCCTGAGCAATATAATACGAAGCCACTGAAGGAACTTGAATTTCTGCTCTCTTCATCGTAAACGTCAGTGTTTGATTTGTTGAGGGGCGTTTCACTGTAAGAGTTACATTGGTACCAACCGATCCCTTGATAAGCGGATTGACGGTATTGATGTCCTTTCCCACTATGTTTGCACCGTTGACAGCGACAATGACATCTCCTCGCTTAATTCCAGCTTTCTCTGCCGGTGTACCGGGGATGGTAGAAGTAATTATAATTTGTTTCGTTTTAGCGTCTTGTTGCAGGTAAATGCCGATCCCTATAAGGGTACCGCTTAACTGCTGCTTTTCGGACTGTACATCCTGCGGTGTGAGGAAACGTGTGTGACCAGTATCATGTAGTACGCCCAGCATGGCACTAATTGCCTGGTATGACATTTGCTGATAGTTGATCGCTTTGCGATCAACATAGTTTTGGTCTACAGCGGTCCAGGCCTGTTGAATGAGATTAGCATAGCTTTTAGATTGATCGCTGGGATTGAAACTGGTGTTTGTATACGCCTGGTGGCTAAACCATCCGCCAAGAAATGCTATGATCAGTAAAGTTAGAGTAACTACAATTTGCCCAAATATTCGCCCAAGCCGGCGCTTCGAATCAGGCGCAGGTTCTTTTGAGGATGTCTGCTGCTGCATAGAAGTATTCGTATATGCTGTTGAACTTTGGCTGACCTGGTCGCCGGGTCCTGGTGCAAAGCTATTATCTGGCTGGTCGTACCAACGTGGATCATCGTAATTACTCACCGGTAACCTCCCATTCTTGTTTCGATGCACGGCAAGAAGCGTAGATGCGCCAGCGGTCTTTGCATCAAAATCATTGCTAGATCTTCGGGTGCTTTCTTTCTTAGCGTCTACCTTTTGATCGTCGTCATTTATAGTTTCTGTAATAGTTTTATCAGAGTGGTTCATTTTTGGAAAAGTCCACGCTTTAAATATATCATAAAGTCTTTTCAAAGCATCCTCTATGAAACAATATTCATTGCTAATAGTGTAACTTTCATTCATCAGGAAACTGACACAAAAATGTAAAATATGTGTAAGGACTTAATGAGAGAAGTAACTATTCAATTTTCTCAAAAAACAGGAGTGTTGTTCATATGAACTGCACTCCTGTCATTCGGTATTACAGATGCTTTGCGCTATTCTGGCTCAGCCAGGTGAACGAGACCTCTCTTTACTCACTTGGAGGGACTGTCGCCTCGGTGCTTTCTTGAACAAGAACAGGTGTTGAAGTTGTTGCAGTTTCGCTTGTAGTTGCCGGAGTAGTATTGTGGTGTTTTTTAGTAGCGGGTGTTGGAACTTGCTTTTTCGGCGGCTCCCATCCAGGTGCGCGAGAGATGATCATCGACATCATCTTTCCCTCCATTATAGGAGAGCGCTCAATGACAACTGTCCCTTTCAATACTTCTGCGATTCCATCAAGCAACTTACGGCCAATGTCGGGATGACGCATCTCCGCTCCTCGGAACTTCACACTGACCCTGACTCTATCCCCCTCAGCAAGGAACTCTTGAATCTTGCGTGTCTTTACATCTACATCATGTTCATCTGTTCGTGGACTCAAACGAATTTCTTTTAACGCAATCGTCTTTTGATTCTTACGCGCCTCGTTCTCTTTCTTTGCCTGCTCATATTTATATCGACCGTAGTCCATCAATTTGCAGACAGGGGGGATGGCGTTGGGTGATATCTCGACCAGGTCGAGATCCCGTTCACGGGCAATTTCAAGCGCGTGCATTGGAGGCATTACTCCAATCATCTCGCCGTTTTCGTCGATTAAGCGCACCTCACGTGCACGAATACGCTCATTCACCCGCGTTTCTCGCTGTCGGTCGTTCCCCCGAAAATCCCTGTTAATAGGCCAGACCTCCTTCTAAATGGTGCTGGAAAAAATTACACTTAAAACTGGTGTAAGCAACAACTCTGAAATCTCATAAAGTGTAGCATACTACCCTATCCAAGTCAAATATTTCTCGCTCATTCGCTAATTCCTCCGGTCTACAATTCTACTGAACTATCTTTTTGTCCAATCAGCATTTTTGTCAACTCGCCAACAATATCATAACGTCCATATGATGGCATAAGATAAACTCCTTGCACCATGCTGCGCGCCGCTGATAGCAGTTCTTGCGCCAGTTTCAGCCCCTCTTCATGCCCATGCTCGCCAGCAGCGCGCATTCGCGCACGCACTTCGTCGGGAATTGTTATCCCGGGTACTTCGTTATGTAGGAATTCGGCATGACGTGCACTGTGTAGAGGAATGCAACCCAGAAGCATAGGGATAGGAGGTTTCCCCACGCGGTCCAAAAAGCGCAATAATGGAGCCAATTCATAGATGGGCTGGGTCATGATAAATTGTGCCCCTTCCCGAATCTTTTGCCAATACTTCTCAATCTCTTGGTTCGTCTGCTCTTCGGTCATGTTCAAATTGAGCGCTGCCCCTATATGGAATGAACTTTTAGCGCCAATCGATGAACCCGCTGCGTCATGACCCTCGTTCATGCCCCGAATCGCCTGGATTAACCCCACGGAGTCCAGGTCCCATACCCCTGTCGTATTGGGGTAGTCACCGACTCGCAGTGGGTCCCCTGTCAGAGCCAGGATATTGCGAATGCCCAGGGCATGCGCTCCCAAAAGCTCCGATTGCAGCGCCATCAGGTTGCGATCACGCGTCGTAAAGTGGATAATCGTCTCGATACCCAGGTGATCCTGGATCAAACGCGCAAGAGCAATACAACTCATGCGCACGCGCGCCATAGGACTATCAGCGATATTGATGCAATGAACTCCCGCTTCTTGAAGCAGTGCAGCACCTTCGAGTATCTTGGCCGGATTCAAACCTTTAGGAGGATCGAGCTCAACGCTTACTACAAACTCTCCCACAGCTAGCTTTTCCTGAAGACGAGTCATTGAACCGTGTTGAGGAAGTATAACTTCCTCTTCAAGAAGCCGGGCGATTGTTGTCTGGCCATTTGAAATCACAACCGCGTTTGATTGCACAGTTATCTCTGTTGTATCGATTGTTAACGGAGTGCGGACTCCGTAGTGCTCATCGAGCGCTTTTCGCATAGCTGCGATATGATGAGGCGTCGTGCCACAACATCCACCTATCAACTGCACTCCTGCTTTGGCGAAGCGCAGGGCATAATCTGCAAAGTAATCAGGTGTAGCCACGTAGAAAAAACGGTTGCCAATGCGTGTTGGTAATCCAGCATTTGGTTGTGCCGAGAAGAGATGAGTTCTAGATTGTGTTCCATCCTGATATCTATGAACCTCGGCAACCATCTCTTCGAGTGCGTCGAGAGTTGCAGCAGGCCCCACGCTGCAGTTAGCACCCATAACATCTACGCCCATATCATTGAGCACTGCAGCTACCCTCGCTGCCGACTGACCAGAAAGAGTATGACCATCTTCATAGAAGCTCATTTGAGCAATGATTGGAAGGCCACCGACTTCTTTAGCTGCCAGGATCGCCTGCCTGAGTTCCGCAAGGCTTGAAAATGTTTCAAGTATCAGCAGGTCGGCTCCGCCTTCCTGAAGAGCCTCGATTTGTTCCTGGAAAATCGCTCGCACCTCAATTAAACGGTGCTCATCTGGCGCTTGCAAAGGGCGTCCAGTCGGTCCAACTGCACCTGCCACAAAGATCGACTGCCCGGAGATTTCCCGTGCCTCACGCGCCAGGCGAACTGCACGAAAATTGATCTCGCGTACCCGATCTCCCAGGTTGTAAGCCTCAAGTTTAGCTCGATTCGCGCCAAAAGAGTTGGTCTCAATGACCTCAGCTCCAGCACTGATGTATTCGCGATGTATATTCGCAATCAGTTCTGGCTGTGACAGATTGAGTGCGTCAAAACACTGTTCATACGTCACTCCGCGCGCATATAAGAGTGAGCCCATTGCACCATCACAAAGCAATGGGCGCTGATAGAGTTGGTTCAATATTGGGTGTTCCATGTAAATGCCTCTTCCACAAATTAGTCGGTTTTCATTTTCGTACACTATTGTATCCTCTTTTGGGCTTTTTAGGAACAGGGAGAATAATCTAGTGTTTGTTAGAAAGTTTGATAGTTTTACTATCATCTTCTGTACTCTCGACTACTCTCCCCCATTCTGCTACAATGCAGCAAAAGCTTTAGGACTGATATGCGGGGAGTTGAGTCGTAATGGTAACAGATCAGGCAACACACGAAGCTATAGAATATGTATTGACACGGGGAGTAGTACAAGTTGAAAAGGAAGCCGAACTGCGCCGTCTTCTAAACACTGGCAAGCCACTGCGCATCAAACTTGGTGTCGACCCAAGCCATTACGATTTGACAATAGGTCATGCCGTTGTCTTTCGCAAACTGCGCCAGTTTCAACGATTAGGACATAAGGCTGTTGTTGTGATCGGCGACTGGACGGCCCGTCTGGGTGATCCCAGTGAACGTGAAGATGCCCGCAAACCTCTCACTGCAGAGCAGGTCAAGGATCATGCAGCTACCTACCTGGAGCAATTTTTCAGGATCGTAGACCCTGAATTAACAGAAGTACGCTGGCAAAGTGAATGGTACAACAATTTCGATCTGGGCGACGCTATTAAACTTCAAAGTCAGAAAACTGTTGCTCAGATGTTAGCGCGTGATGACTTCTCCAAACGCTATAAAAGCGGCATCGAAATCTACCTCTCTGAATTTATGTACCCGCTGTTGCAGGGGTACGATTCGGTTGCGCTTCAAGCCGATGTCGAGATAGGGGGCACCGATCAGACCTTCAATCTCTTAGTCGGGCGCGAATTGCAACCGAGTTTTGGCCAACCTTCGCAACAAATCTTGACAGTCCAACTTATCGTTGGTCTCGATGGTGTCAAGAAAATGGGCAAATCGCTAAGCAATTATATCGCCATGACCGCGCCTGCCAACGATATGTACGGCAAGCTCATGTCCCTCCCAGACCATGCCATGATGAGCTACTTTGAAACGTTGACAGATGTCTCACAGACCGAACTGGATGAGTTCCAGCGCAGAATGGCAGAGGGATTGCTCAATCCACGAGATGTCAAAATGCGTATGGCACGTGAAATTGTCGGCGAGTTTCACAATGCTACAGAAGCTCAGAAGGCTGAAGAATCCTTCGTACGCCAGTTTTCCGAGCGTGAGTTACCTACCAACATACCTGACTTTCAACTCAAGAAACCCGTGGACATTGTCACTTTAATAGTCGATGCTAGAATGGCGAACAGTAAGAGTGAGGCGCGCCGCTACGTTCAACAGGGAAGCGTCTCGTTTTTCCCTGCGGGTGAAGCAGGCGAGGTACAACGCATTAACGATATCAAATTTTCTGTCCCTGTGATTGATGGTGCTATTCTCAAAGTAGGCAAATTGCAATATATTCGGATCAAAAAGTAGGGCTTGATGTTGCGCTTTGACAAATTAATCAAGATACCCGTAGGGGCCGATTCATCACGCCCATCGCCGATTTATCGGCCTCCGGTGGATTTTCCTCTATCTCGATTATTAAATTAAAGTTCATAATCAAGCCCTTATTGCCCTTACAAGGAGGCTACATAATAATGCCACGTGCAACTATTGGAGTGATTGGAGGTAGCGGACTCTACCGCATGGAAGGTATGACCGATATTGAAGAGATTGCTATTCAAACACCTTTCGGCGATCCCAGCGATATCATCACAGTTGGTAAGGTAGAGGGCGTCTCCATGGCCTTTCTACCTCGTCATGGGCGGGGACATCGTATCTCGCCTACTGAAATACCTGTGAGGGCTAATATCTGGGCGCTGAAAAGCCTGGGCGTCGAATGGGTAATCTCGGTCAGCGCCGTCGGCAGCCTGCGCGAACATATAGCGCCACGCGACCTGATTATTCCTGATCAGTTATTTGATCGTACTAAGAGCCGTGTCAATACCTTCTTTGAGGGCGGTATAGTTGTGCATTGCACGTTTGCCGAGCCTTTCTGTTCTACCCTCAGTAAACTCCTGCTTGAATCGGCCCGCGAACTGGAAGATGTAACTGTACATGAGGGCGGCACATATGTTTGCATGGAAGGTCCACTGTTCTCTACCAAGGCAGAAGCACATGTTTATCGTAGTTGGGGCATGGATATCGTTGGTATGACGGCGCTGCCTGAGGCTAAACTGGCTCGTGAAGCCGAGCTATGTTACGCAACTATAGCCTGTGCTACCGATTACGACTCCTGGCACGAATCGGAGGAATCGGTGACAGTCGAAATGGTATTAAGCAACCTTAGTGCCAACGTGGCTAATGCTCAACGTATCCTAAGTACTATCGCCAGAAAAATTCCCACTGACCGTAGCGCTAATACTTGTGGCTGCCCTAACGCTCTTGAAACGGCTATTCTTACTGACCGTAACAAGATACCTGCCGATGTGAAGGAGAAATACTCCTTGCTGATCGGCAAGTATCTTGTTTGACTGCGATCGTTTCGCAACACTTAATGCAAACAATTGCAACGAATCTAATGCCCTTGCCCACCTCACCTGTTATTATTTGCTCCCTGGGGTGGCCAGGGTGGTTGCTGTGGTGATTGCACTTGCACCCATTCTTGCTGTGATGGTTGTTGTTGTTGCGACTGTCCAAACTGCGACGGCAGTGGGGGCTGTCCCTGAGGAATTTGTTGCTGTGGCTGTCCCCATTGTTGCTGCCGCGACTGCTGCATCCAATTGTTTTGTTGAAGTATCTGTTGCTGTTGAAAGGCAGCAGCAGCATGCTCAGCGCGGGCTTTGCGATCATTGCGAATGTGTCGCCAGATGTACAACGCCACGAGGATCACCAACGCGATGATAATGATCACTTCGAAACTTCGGAAAATTGGGGTTAGTGCCGATAGGTTGTTGCCCACTACCGTACCTACATACGCCAGTAACAGACACCATAGGAATGAACCAAGAAATGTATAGATACAAAATTTGACAAATGGCATCTTAGCGATACCAGCAGGCAATGAGATGTACGTACGTACTATAGGCATGAGGCGTGAGAAGAAAACAGTCGCCCCACCCCACTTTTGGAAATAACGATCGGCCATGTCTGCATCGTGCTGTGAAATGAGTACGTAGCGTCCGTATTTCAACATCAGGGGACGACCACCAGCGGCTCCAATTCCATATGCAGCAATCGAGCCAATCAGGCATCCTATAGCGCCGGCCAGAGCTAGCAATACCAGGCCAAGCCAGAAGTTCACGCCCGCTAATAGTTTTCCTTCCACGAACATTACGCCAGCAAGAGGCATCACAATTTCACTTGGAAGAGGAATACAACAACTTTCAAGGGCCATGGCCAGAACGATACCTGCCAGGCCTAGTGTGGCATACATATTTATAATAAAAGTGGTTAATGTATCTGTAAGATGTACTAACAAAAAAAACCTCCTTCGCGCACCATTTGCTTTTGACCAATACTAGCATATTTTGCGAAAAGAGGATAGAGTGAATAGCCTATTCATCTTCGTCTACAGAATGTAAGTATCGTGAAGATCGACGCACGATAGGTCCTCCGTCAATTTGTTGTGCCAATTCTTCACGCAAGGGATCATCCTGGTACAAGTAGGGCGCACGGCGCACCAGAGGAGTTTTAAGATTTCCAGTCATCATGTCAGGATTTCGTAGTGGCTCCCCCAACTGCGGATTACGTGCCATCTGGCCGGTTTGAGGGCGCACACGAAGAGATTCAGTCTCTGGATACGAAGAGCGAACACGAGGTTGATCTGTTTGAAGTTCATCCGTATAAAGAGAATCTGTTCGTGGTGGTCTGTTAGCTGTGTGAAGCTCTCCAGAAGATACAGTACGGCGTGCACCATTCTGCTGACCTGAAGTAGTATCAATAGTACGGCGTGAACCGTTTGGATGGGCAACTTGTTGCTTTTGTGGCAATTCGGGTGCAGGCCTTGCCTGCCTGGAACGGGTAGGTTGCCCTGCTAAAGGTTGTGAAGTACGACCTGGCGAGACTCGCTTATTTGGAGCTTGAGTATGAGTAGGTATCACTTCTACATCGTCAAACTGCTGTGCTTCTCGTCTTGCGTCGCGTAATGCTGCTGTCTGAAACCGGGAACGCATAGCGTTCACTTCATGCATCGAACGCCTCGACTGTCGTCGATCAGAAGAGAGATCCTGAGTTGGAGTTCCTTTTCCACGTCCCTGCGGTAAAGCCTGTGATGGTCGCCTACTACTTTGAGTAGAGCGTCCCGTTCGTTCATTAAATTCCCTATTAGCAGAGACCTGGCTTTGTCCTGCAGCAGGTAAAGCACGCACATCGGCCATTCTGCGATTTACCGCCTGGTTATAATACTCTTCGTCGGAGAGCACATAGGCATCAGTTTCGTAGATTTCCTCATATCCACTTTCATCTAGATCGACATAACCCATTTCACTCAGTTCTTGATGAAGGGTCTGAAGTTTCAGGTCATGACGTCGAGATAAGAACGTGAAGAGCATAACAGAAATTGGTATGCTAATGAGTAAGGCTGCCAGCCCGCCAATTAAGCCACCCAGCACCCAGGAGTTAAGTGAATTAGCAAATACAAGAATCACGGCAGCTCCGAAAATAAATACTATCGCCACTGCGGCAGCCCTCATAAATATTGTTCCTTTCTACTCTACCACAATTCAATCGGGCACCCGAAAAGTATGGACCTACTATAATGAAAAGAATGAACAATGAAAAGTATAGCAGAAATGAGGCGAATCTTCAAGGGTAATAGAGGCAAATGAGGTATGAGATGTTAGTGCACACTAGACCTGATCATGAGGATTATCATCTTCTATAATTCTGAAGTGAGAATCCCCATACTTATGCTATCTGCTCTCGGTATTGCGGTGTTATAAACAGCTTAAGCAGCCCGGCATTTGCGGAAGATTGCCACAACCTTCCCCTGTACTTGCCACTCGTTATCCCACTCACTCTTGGGAACATAGATTGGATCCATCTCAGAGTTAGCAGGTTGGAGACGTACTCTGTCTCGTTCTTTCTCTTGAAAGAAACGCTTCAAGGTGGCACGGCCATTGCCTTGCAGGTGCACGGCAACCACAATATCGCCATTTTCGCAGGTGTTTTGTGGTTTGATTACCACATAATCTTTATCGCAGATATGGTCTTCGATCATTGACTGACCTTTGACTACAAGAGCATAGGTACCCTGCTGCTCGACATCTCTTCCAACATCGATCGCTTCAGATGCATCAGTAAATACTTCGATTGGCTCACCTGCCGCAATACTCCCCATGACATGAATACCAAAGGGGTCCTCTACTAGCTTTATACCGCGACTTTTTTTCGATTCGCGCGTAATGTAGCCTTTTTTCTCCAGCATTGAGAGATGATAGTCGACGTGGCCGGTGCTGGCTATTTTCATAGCACTGCCAATTTCGCGATTGGTTGGCGGCATTCCTTCGTCTCGCATGTACTCGACGATGAATTCGTATATTCTTTTCTGGATGTCACTTGTATGTTCTGATGACATATATTTGTAATCCTGCCTTTCTGGATAGGCTTATTTAGATAGCCGTACTGCGAGAAAGTAGAACAGCTATTCAAATAATACCAAATAAGCATAGGCAAGTCAAGCATTTTTGAACGAATTTTCAGAAAATCTTTTCTTCTTTGATATTTAACCTGCATGTTGCCTGGACGAAACATCGACAAGGCCGCCATTTTCTGATAGGATGAACTGCGTGAATATATTTCGTAGGGTCAACAGGGAAGGCAAAGCTAGCCAACATTTATTACCCTGATGGAGACTGCTTTTATTCAATCCCTTGGTCCACTGTACGAGCCTTCAAGCGCAAAGAATGAGCAGAGTAATTATTTATGAGCGAGACTATCCATACAACCACGACACCTCCATTGGAGGAAACGGCTGATTCAGACTCTGAGGGTTCTGCATGATCTGGAACTGGACCTGGAGCACAGAATTTTCCATAATCGCGATTATCGGCTGGATCATTCCGTTTGTGATGCTGTTCTACATCCCGGTGAACCGCAAGCCCTCGTCGGCCACCGCCTGGTTGATGCTGGTTTTCCTCCTGCCTTATATAGGATTGATCATCTTTTTGCTCATCGGTAGCCCCAAACTGTCCAGGCGTCGTCGCGCGCAGCAGCGTACTATGGATAGCCTCATTAGCAAAGCTATTGTTGATGCCGAACAAAAACCAGAGCTAACCGCACTGCTAGAACCCGCAATTCCACCACGCTACGAGCCATTTGTTAGACTCAACACGAACCTTGGCTTTCTCCCTGCTTTCGGCGGTAATAGCGTAGAGTTACTCCCACATTATAATGAGGTCTTCCAGCGCATCAGCGAGGAGATCGATGGCGCCAAAAAATTCGTTCATATCGAATATTACGCCCTGAGCCGTGACGAGGAAACTGAGTGTGTCTTTGCATCCATGGAGCGGGCTGTGAGCCGTGGAATTAAGGTACGAGTACTGTTGGATCATCTGGGTTCCCGCAAATATCCCAGCTTCAAGAAGATGCGTGCGCAACTGACAGCGGCAGGCATCGAGCACCATCTGATGCTGCCATTACACTTCTTCGGCTCTAAATACACTCGCCCTGACTTGCGCAACCATCGCAAGATTGTCGTTATCGATGGACAGGTCGCCTTCACCGGTTCGCAAAACTTGATCAAGCGTAACTACTTCCGCAAGGATGCAATTTACTATAATGAACTGGTGGCACTGGTAAAAGGTCCGATCGCTGCCCAGTTCGAAGCTGCGTTCGTCACTGACTGGTACTCTGAGACTGACTTCCTGTTAAATAGCCAGAATGCACCAGAAACCTATTTGGAGCCATTCATAGGGGGGAATGTGCTCTGCCAGGTGTTGCCCAGTGGCTCTGGTTTTGAGAACGAGAACAATTTAAAGTTGTTCACCTCACTGATCCACTCGGCGAAAGATAAGTTGGTGATTACCAACCCCTACTTCGTTCCGGACGATGCGTTGATGACCGCTATCACGAGTGCAGCACAGCGTGGAGTGGATGTGACCCTGCTGAACTCAGCGGTCTCTGACCAGTTTTTTGTTAGTCACGCTGAACGCTCGTATTACGAGGACCTGCTCGATTCCGGCGTGCAGATTTATCAATATAATGCACCAATACTCTTGCATTCGAAGCTTATCAGTATCGATGACGCTATTGCGGTAATCGGTTCGAGCAACCTTGACATTCGCTCATTCCAACTCAATCTCGAGGTAACACTGGTGTGCTACGATGCAAGTGTGGTGGCGGATCTGCGCCAGATCGAGGCAGCCTATATACGCAAGTCCAGGTTGGTGAACCTTGACGAGTGGGAAACCCGCACCCTCAAGGAGAAGCTCTTTGAGAACATCTCCCGCCTGACCGCAGCGCTACAGTGAAAGACAAGCAATTCAATAGTGTAAATGAACTATATGGGCCAGGCAACTCTTGTTCTTCGCATCGCACGTAACACAAAAGTAGTACATTTTGAGGTTGTATTTTGCTATCCTGACAGGTATACTTACTTAGCATATAAGTAACCTCATCGGAAACACAGCAAAAACTTCGTCGGAATATTTTGATAATGAGAAAGGAATGAATGAATCATGGCAGAAACACGAACTGGAGACACCACGTCTAGTACCCAGGCAGGACAAAGTTCTCAACGCGGACTTGCACCAGCGGCCTCATCTTCGGTAGTCGTCAACCAGTCAAATACGACAAAAGGGAAAACAACCATTGCCAATGGCGTCGTAGCCAAGATTGTCGGTATTGCCGCCCGTGAGATTGATGGCGTGAACGATGTGGTAGGCTCTGGAGCAGGAGCCACAATTACTGGCCTGGCCGCCCGTGTCACTCGCGGCGACACGCGTGCCCAGGGTGTAAGCGTCGAAGTAGGAGAGCGCGAAGCAGCAGCGAGCATCAACATAGTTGTGAATTATGGTGTGAGTATTCCACGTGTGGCTGAAGCGGTGCGGCGAAACATCATCGACCGTGTTGAAGCAATGACCGGTCTCACCGTGATAGCAGTTGATATTGCCGTGAACGATCTCTACTTTCCAGAGGATGAGACAGAAGACGAACATCCTCGCGTACAGTAGCGTCGAAGAGAAGCTACAGAGGAGGAAGTATGCTTCCCCTTGATGCCGGGTCTGGTACGGAAGAAGCTCAGACACCAACAGCGTACATGGTGTCTGGGCGCCTGAGTGATACGGATATTGCGAATGCCATTGTGCATGCCATTCGTGATGTCCCTGGCGTTTTGGATATGGGTCAAGGGTTGTTTGCTAGAGTTGCAACATATGGGCCAGGAAAACACATCACGGGTATTGCCTTACAGCAACCTACACCGGGTGAACTCTCGATTGATGCGCATGTTGTACTCGATGAGCGTTTTCTCAACAAAGCTCTCTTAGATGGATCCTCAAGCTCAGATACAACACCCATATTGCTGCGTTTTACCGACCAGGTACGAGCCGTCGTATCTCAAACGCTTGAACATCTCGGTTTGCCAGTACCTCTCATGATCGATGTGACAATTGACGATATCCGGTAAAATCCTGCGCCAGGTTATGTAGGGTTCATATTCTATGCTCAAAAGAGTTCGGATATCAAAAGTCGTTGATAAGGAAAGACAATCCTATCATGAATGTCTTCAATCGTATTATCATAATCCTCTTGAGTCTGGCTGCAATCGCTTTCAGCATCATCGTGTTCTTGCTCGTAGGCGGAGTCGTTCGCCCTACCCAGGTCAGCCCAGGGGGACTCTTGTTGGGCCTCTGGAGCCTCTTTGCGCAACTGAATCCGACAAATGCGACTATTGCAGTTGTAGTCTTTGCTCTCGTAGTGATTGTTGCTTTGATCTTGCTCATCCTCGAACTCAACATTATAAATCGTGAACCTGCTCAGTTTGTTGTTCAGGAGGATAGTTTGGGAAAGGTGACGGTTGCACGCAGCAGTGTGCGTAAGCTCGTCGGATATGAGTCAGCGACCGTTCCGGGAGTGATAGAGACACGCCAGACAGTGGATAAAGGGCGTGATGGTCTGCGAGTACAGGTTCGTGCTTTACTCTTACCCGAGGTGGATGCTCCGGCAGTAGGGCATACCTTGCAGGAGAAGGTACAACAATCAATTCAAGGGCATATTGGCTTACCAGTGGCCGAGGTGCAGGTGGCAACCCAAATTGAACCTTTCGAGAAACCTCGACGACGACGAGTACGTTGAATGAAACGGCGTAATACTAGCGGAAGATGCCTGCACAACAAGACGAGATCACAAGGAAGGACAAGCAGAGTATGACACCCAGAGTGATTGGCATAGGCGTTGGCCTTGTATTAGGATTTGTGTGGATGTCACTTGGCTTTTGGGCCGCAGTACTCACAGGAGGACTCGCACTCGCTGGCTGGTTTTTTGGCAGCTTGATCGAGGGAACGATAAATATCGTTGATTTGTGGAATGATATTAGAGGAGGACGTCGCAGTATAGATTAGTACATTGCGTATATTTCCCGCCCAGGATTGCCTTTGTAGATCACGGCGGAGCGTATCTGCTAAATGAAGTGGCATGATGAATGGAAGCAGAAAGATGGGACATGCGTAGTTTGTCCCATCTTTCTGTTGGGCCTCTGGAACCTCACAGCGACTGCAACGGACGTAGGTTAACAAAACTACGCCAAATGCACGATTTGGTAACGGCGTAGGTTACAATGTTAGTAAGATCTCACTGTCTGGAAATATGCAGTGATTGTTCAGGTATTGCGACGACCGAATAACAGATTGAGCACCGCCAGTAGCACCACTGCGCCAAGCACGGCAACGATAAAAGCTGTCAAATTCCAGCCTACGAAGAGCGTGTGACCTGTGATTAATGAATAGATCCACCCCCCGAGAAATGCCCCGACAATGCCTACAATAATATTGCTGAAACATCCCATTCGGGAATTGTTCCCGATTAAGATGCTAGCAATCCAGCCTGCAAGTGCCCCGAAGATAATCCAAGAGAGCCAGCTCAAGTTTGAAACGACAGGTTCCATGCTTCGATTTCTCCTTATCAAGTTAAACGAATTTCAGGCTCTTTTATCGAGAGCCTCGGCTTTAGAACTACCTGGTAGCGCTTCTCTCCTCACAACTCTGTATATATTATACCCACAAAAAACATGTTTACTATCTTCTGGACTACATTTTTGTCTAGTAGATACAGTCTAGCTTGTGATATACTAACAATCGTTGAGTTAGATTGTGCTGTACGATTTGGGAGAATATCTTTACTGAACATACAGCTACTATCTCACAGCTATGTAATTTGTCAAAGTTTTTTGTAGGAGGTATCATGGCTTTTCAAGATTTTCTCATCGGCGCGCTGGTCTTGTTAGTAGGCGCAGTATTCTGTTTCGTCGGCTATCGATTCTTTCGGATTCTGATAGTTATTTGGGGCTTTTTCGCCGGGTTCAATCTCGGTACCGCAGCGATGACTTCTCTCTTTAATAATGCCTTCCTCGGAACGACTACAGGTATTGTTCTCGGACTTGTGATAGGCCTGGTCTTTGCCGCGCTGGCTTACTTCTTCTATTACTTTGCTGTAGTGCTATTGGGCGCATCAGCAGGGTACACACTCGGCAGTGGCCTTATAGGGGCCATCGGCCTCAACAACCCGGGCTTCGTGGCAGTGATCGTTGGAGTCGTCCTGGCCGTTGTTTTTGCTTTCTTGATCCTGGTCCTCAACCTGCCCAAATTACTCATCATGGTGTTCACAGCGCTTGGTGGTGCCGTAGCTATGCTGGCAGGTCTCTTGATCCTATTTGGACAGGTCAAAGTGGCTTACCTGCAATACGGCGACGCTGTAGCGTTAGTCAAGGCCTCGTGGTTCTGGAGCATCGTGGCGCTCGCGTTGGCGGTAGTTGGCTTTTTGGCACAATGGCGCACCATGCAAGAGTATAACCTCGAGTGGTCACAAACACAAGTTTAACCAACACTCAGAGTGCGTTTCATTTTTTGCAATGATGAGTTTATTATACACAGAGAGATATTGATGAGCTAAATCTGCCACGCTCACATTTGTAGAGCTGTGCAAAAAATGAAACGCACCCCAACACTCGCTAGATTTGGAAGACATGACGTGCAAAAAAGGATAACACGTAGTTTCGCTCTGAAAGCAGCTTTTGTGGCAGGGGCTTTTGTAGCCCTTGCGGGGCTTGCCTTGAAGGCGTTTGCGCGCCAGGCGACAGATGAGCTTGACACAGTGCAAGATGACCCGACCACCGACTACGAGACGGCCATGGTACGCTTTGCACAAGTGCAGGCTCAGGAAGAAGCGGATGAGACGCTCAATCCAGTTTGCCGCTCGAAACTGCTCACGCATGGCAGCAAAACAGAGCGTGTCATCATCCTCATGCATGGCATGACAAACTGTCCCCAGCAGTTTGTAGAGCTTGCTCCCAGGTTCTACGAGCAAGGGTATAATGTACTTATCCCGCGTATGCCACATAATGGGCTGGCTGACCCTGACACGGATGACCTCAAATATCTCAAAGCGGCTGAATTACGCGATTGCAGCAATACAATGGTTGATATTGCGCGCGGCCTGGGTGATCACGTCACCTATTTAGGCCTGTCAGTTGGTGGTCTGATGGCCGCCTGGGTCGCCCAGTACCGTGCTGACGTCGACAAAGCAGTAATAATCGCGCCCTCGTTCACAATTAGTCCACGTTTAGGAGTTGTTTTGAGCAAGGTCGCTATGCACCTGTTTTTAATACTACCCAACATTATGACGCAGCGACTCAAGCCCTTTAAGGACGGCCCGGATCATAATTATCTGGGATTTGCCTCCCGAGGGGTAGGGGAGATGATGCGCTTTGGCTTCTCTGTTTATAACACTTCTAAGAAGACAAGTGCCGCGGCACAATCGGTATTGATAATTACCAACGCCGCTGACGTCGCTGTGAACAATAAAATTACTTTGAAAGTTGCCCAGCGCTGGCAAACCAACGGGTTGGAACAACTAGACAAGTATGAGTTCGATGCAAAATACAAGCTCATACACGATCTCATCGACCCTGGACAAAAGCTCCAAAAAGTCGACGTGTCCTACCCGATCCTGCTTGAACTACTTGCACGTGAATAGATCTGCCGGGGTTCAAGGGCTGTCCCACTACGGTTTTGTATGTTCTTTCACCCCCAAGAACGAAAAACCTGTCAGGCCCTATTCCTCTTGACAACTGCCAAACCTATGATGTATTGTTTGTTGTAACACATCATTGTTAGTAACAATGACTGCTAGTAACAATCATATTCCCAAATGAAATTAGAGATCAATGTCAGAAACAATCTATTACGAGCACGATCAATCAACAGTAAACGAGCAGGTAGAACGATTTAGTGCTACGTTCTCGGACTTACGCAAAGTGATGGGGGCTGGCTTCAAGCATGCACATCAGCACGGATTTGGCATGTCCCAGTTTATGATCCTGGGCTTGATTGACAAAGCCCAGATAAACGGAGAAACCTGTACCATCAGCAGCATTGCCGGGCTTCTGGGAATTGACCCTGCGACGGCGGTTCGCACTGTTGACAGCCTCGAAAAACGGGGACTGGTAGAACGCAGGCGGAACCGCCAGGACAGGCGCCAGGTCTTCGTTGAATTTACTGATGCAGGCCGCTCTGCTCGCCTGGAAGCGCATCAGCAATTTATCGATCGCATTCACACTATTTTTTTTGCCATGAGCGCAGAGGGGCGCGCTTCGCTGCTCAGCGGATTGGAAGAATTTGTGCAGGTAGGGCTGGGAGCACAAGAGGCTCATTCTGAAGTGGAGACATAGAAGCATGATAAAATTGTTCCGCCTTTTAAAGCCATTTCGCATTCCTATCGTTTTTGTTTTTGTGCTTGTCTTTTTACAGTCCCTTGCGAATCTCTATCTACCTACCTTGACGGCCGATATCGTGAATAACGGGATAGTGAAGAGCGATATCAACTATATTCTCCGTGTGGGCGGCATCATGTTGCTGGTCACTATCGCGGGCACGATTTGTGCCGTCGTGGCCAGTTTCTATTCCGCCAGAGTTGCCATCGGCTTTGGCCGTTTGATCCGTGGCAAGCTGTTCACCCATGTTGGGCGCTTTTCATTGCACGAGTTTGATAAGGTGAGTACAGCATCGCTCATTACTCGCACGACCAACGATACGAACCAGGTTCAGATGGTTCTAGTCATTATCTTGAACATGATGATCAGCGCGCCTCTGATGATCATCGGCGGCCTCATTCTGGCGTTTGGCCAGGATGCCGTTCTTACATTGGTGCTGCTCATTGTCATGCCGATTCTTATCGCGGCGATCATTCTGATCATGCGTATAGCGATCCCGCTCTTCAGAGTCATGCAATCGAAATTAGATAAACTCAATCTCATACTGGATGAAGGCCTGAGTGGGGTACGTGTCATCCGGGCATTTGACCGTATAGACCATGAGAAAGAGCGCTTCGACGAAGCCAACAGTGACCTGAAAAATGTGGGCATCAAAGTCAACCGTATCGTCGCGTTTATGATGCCAATGATGATGCTGGTTTTCAACCTGACATCTATCGCCATACTCTGGTTCGGCAGTATCCGTATCAACAATGGTGATATGCAAATCGGCGCGCTCATCGCCTTTCTGCAATACGCTATGCTAATTCTATTCTCGCTGCTGATGCTTACGATGATGTTTATCATGCTTCCGCGTGCTGCAGCCTCCGCAGATCGCATTAATGAGGTGCTGGCAATAGAGCCTGAAATCAACGATGCCGCGACAGTGAAGGATAACGATACGGAACAAGGATACATCACATTTCAACATGTGACTTTTAGCTATCCCGGAGCAGAAGAACCCGCTCTCCACGACATTTCGTTCAGCGCGCGCCCCGGTCAGGTTACTGCAATCATCGGTGGGACAGGATCGGGCAAATCGACACTGATCAGCCTGATTCCACGTTTCTATGATGTGGACAGCGGCAGCGTTTTAGTTGACGGCGTGGATGTACGCGACATGTCGCAAGAACATTTGCGAGCGAAAATCGGCTTTGTGCCGCAAAAGGCAGTGCTCTTTTCAGGAACGATTGCACAGAACATCCGCTATGGCAAAGAACACGCTACAGATGAAGAGGTCAGACACGCAGCAGAGATTGCTCAGGCCACCGAATTTATCGACGAAATGCCAGGCGGCTTTGATTCCGCAATTGCCCAGGGTGGCACGAACGTGTCTGGCGGACAGAAGCAGCGCCTGTCCATCGCGCGTGCCCTGGTGAGAAAACCCGAGATTTACTTGTTTGACGACAGTTTCTCAGCGCTTGATTTTAAAACGGATGCCAGGCTACGAGCCGCGCTGAAAAAGGAAACCCTCGATGCGACGGTACTCATCGTCTCACAGAGAGTCAGCACCGTCATGGACGCAGATCAAATTATCGTTCTGGATGAGGGTCGCATTGCAGGTATCGGCAATCATCGCGAGTTAATGGAGATCAGCGAGATCTATTACGAAATTGTCTCCTCACAGCTTTCATTGGAGGAAATCGCATGAGTCAAGAGCGCACAAACCAGAGAGCTGCCGGGCAAGATCAACGACCTATGGGCCCGATGGGAAGAGGCCCAATGAGTATGGTAGGGATGCCGGTGCAGAAAGCTAAGAACTTTAGAGGCACCCTCTACAGGCTCCTTGGCTATTTCAGGCCTCAGAAATACCTTCTATTGCTCGTACTTGTCTTTGCGGTGATTGGCACAATTTTCAACATTGTTGGCCCGAAAATCCTGGGATTGGCGACAACCAAGCTCTTCCAAGGCGTAGAGCAGAAGTTACAAGGCGTACCAGGCGCTGCAGTTGATTTCAACTACATTGCGCATGTTCTGCTGATCGTTGGCGGACTATACACTATCAGTGCCGTGTTCATATATCTCCAACAGTATCTCATGGCGGGTGTGGCGCAAAGAACGGTGTATACGATGCGCAAACAGGTGGAGGAGAAGCTTTCGCGCTTGCCGCTGAAATACTTTGACTCGCAAACACACGGAGAAATCCTCAGTCGCGCCGTCAACGACATGGATAACATCAGCACTACTCTGCAGCAAAGCATGACGCAGTTGATTACCTCAGTCGTAACGATTATTGGCGTTATCATTCTGATGTTGACTATCAGCCTCTTACTGTCCCTGGTGGTGTTCATTACCCTACCACTCAGCCTGCTTGTCACCACCGTGATTGCGAAACGCTCGCAACGCTACTTTGCGCGGCAGCAAAGAGCGCTCGGGGAACTCAACGGCCACGTCGAGGAAATGTATACGGGCCACAAGATCGTCAAAGCTTTCGGACACGAGGCTCAATCGATTGCCGCATTCGATGAGATGAACGACAAGTACTACAATGCAGGCTGGAGAGCGCAATTCGTTTCCGGCACGATTATGCCTCTCATGAGGTCTATTGGCAACCTCGGCTACGTCTTTGTAAGCGTTATCGGCGGCATCATGGTTACCAGAGGGGCGATTACGATAGGAGATGTGCAGGCATTTATTCAATATACGCAACAATTTACCCAGCCGATCACCATGCTGGCGAGTATTGCCAATACCATTCAGTTAACCATTGCCTCGGCTGAGCGTGTCTTCGAACTCCTCGATGAGCCGGAAGAGCAGCCCGATGCGGCTGACGCGCAGGTTATCGAGTCTCCACAGGGTGAGGTGCAATTCGAACATGTCACATTCCGCTACAAAGAGGAGGTCCCGCTGATTGAGGATATGCATATCGAAGCTCAACCAGGAAAGACGATCGCGATTGTCGGACCGACTGGCGCAGGCAAAACCACCCTGGTCAACCTGTTAATGCGATTCTATGAACTGGACAGCGGGGAAATACTCGTTGACGGTGTAAACATCACACAGATCAAGCGTGGAGACCTGCGCCGTACGTTCGGCATGGTACTTCAGGATACCTGGCTCTTCAACGGAACCATACGCGAGAACATTGCATATGGCCGCGAGGGGGCCACGGAAGAAGAAATTATTCGAGCTGCCAAAGCCGCACGCGCTGACCACTTTATCAGAACGCTTCCCGAGAGTTATAACACCGTCTTAAATCAAGATGCAACCAATATCTCGCAAGGGCAAAAGCAGTTACTGACCATCGCCCGTGCATTTCTGGCTGATCCGGCCATCCTCATTCTGGACGAAGCTACTAGCAGCGTCGATACCCGAACCGAGATGGCTATTCAAAAGGCTATGGGCGAGTTAATGAAGGGTAGAACCAGTTTCGTGATCGCCCACAGACTCTCGACGATCAGGGACGCGGATATGATCCTGGTCATGAATCACGGCAGCA
>WNFC01000319.1_pt1 | contig 48214 bp, 41 predicted proteins | sample 5400541 | NCBI WGS metagenome assembly WNFC01 (sample SAMN13153342, study PRJNA577476) | soil metagenome | isolation source: 120 cm saprolite under Douglas fir tree site 2 hole 2 replicate 1 | place: USA:California | collected 2015-04-18 | reverse complement strand
GCAGCCGCGCGCCGGCGATGCGGGCGGCGACCCCGCTCATGTTGGTGCCGACGCGGGCATAGCGGGCGGCGCGGGCGGAGAAACGGTTGGCTTCGCGGTCGGTCATGGGCTCGTTCGGCCGATGGTGCCTCGGCCGTCGACGCAGAGGTGATGGCGGGTTATGCCGAACCCGTCGGCAGCCGCCAAGGCGCGAGCTTGCCGCTGCGCCGGCGCGCTGCTTCGCTAGGCGTGGCCGGCACGCACCAGGCGGCCGGGCATCGCGCCGGTATGCGTGCCGCGCTCGAAGATCGGCGTTCCCGCCACCAGCGTCGCCTCGTAGCCGTCGACCCGCTGCACGAAGCGACGGCCGCCGGCGGGCATGTCGTTGACGAGCTCGGGCTTGTGCAGCCGCAGGCGCTCGAAATCAATCAGGTTCACGTCGGCGCGCAGACCCGGCTGGAGCCGGCCGCGATCGCAGAGGCCGAAGAAATCCGCGGTCTCGCTGGTCTGCCGCTTGACCAGGAGCTCAAGCGGCAGGCGCGGCCCGCGCCGCCGGTCGCGTCCCCAATGCGACAGCATGAAGCTCGGCATGCCGGCATCGACGATGGAGGCGCAGTGCGCTCCGCCGTCGCTCAGCCCGAGCAGCGTCGCCGGGTCGGTCAGCATCTCGCGGATCGGCTCGTGATCGCCGTGCACATAGTTCACCAGTGGGAAGTAGAGGAACCGATTCTCGGCCTCGGTCAGGTAGTCGTAGGCGACTTCGTCGGGCGCGCGGCCCTCACGGGCGGCGATCGCGGCGATGCTCTTCTCCTCGGCCGGCTCGTAGTCCGGCGGGTCGCCCATGACGAAGAACTTGTCCCAGCGCCTGGTGATGAGCTGGCGGAACTGCGCGAGCTTGCTCACCTCGGCGTCGGACGGTTTCTCGGCCAGGATTTGGCGCCGCAGCGCGGGATCCCGCAAGCGCGCGCGTTGCTCCGGGATGCTCAAGCCGTCGAGCTGGCGGTAGCTCGGGCGCACCGTGAACGGATTGAGCGCGGTGCCGATGCCGAGCATGACGCCGATCGGCCGGCCCGCGATCTGCGCGGTCATATTCGCGCCCTCGGCGCGCGCGGCATGCACGGCCTGCAACAGCCGCCGCCAGCGCGCGGGATCCTCGTAGCGGTCGGTGAGCAGGAACCAGACCGGGCGGCCGGTCTCCTTGGCGAGCTGCGTCAGCCAGGCGATCTCCGCATCCTCGTCGTCGAAATCGCTGTTCATGCCGAAGGCGCCGGCGCCGACGGCGCCGAGCGCGGAGCCGATGCCCAACAGCTCATCGCTTCCGGCATTGCGCGACGGGACCATCTCGCCGCCGGGTGTCTTGTGGGAATCGGTGCGGGAGGTGGTGAAGCCGAAGGCACCGGCCTGCAACGCTTCGACCGTGAGGCGGCGCATCTCGGCGATGTCGTCGGCGGCGGCCGCTTCGAGCCGAATCGCGCGATCGCCCATGACGTAGACGCGCAGCGGAAGATGCGCGGCCTGGGCGGCGACATCGATTGCGCGCGGCCGGCGCTCCAGCGCATCGAGGAAATCGGGGAAACTCTCCCAGTCCCACGTCAATCCGTCGGTCAGGACGACCCCCGGGATCTCCTCGACGCCTTCCATCAGATCCATCAGCGCCGCGCGATGTTGCGGCCGCACCGGAGCGAAGCCGACGCCGCAATTGCCGAACATCACCGTCGTCACGCCATGCCAGCACGAAGGCGCCAGCAGCGGGTCCCACATCGCCTGCCCGTCGTAATGGGTGTGGACGTCGACCCAGCCGGGCGTGACCAACAGGCCGGTCGCATCGATCTCGCGTCGACCCGGACCCGGCCGGCCGCCGACTTCCGCAATGCGCTCGCCCGCGATCGCCAGGTCGCCGGTGAACGCCGCCTTGCCGGTACCGTCGATGATGGTGCCGCCGCGAATGACGATGTCGTGCATCGAAGCCGCTCCTCCGGGGTTGACAAGATACGATGATGCGCCCGCAGCAAGCGCGATGCAACCGAGGCGCCGCGGCTCGACCGCCGCTTCGGCGCGCCCCACCCGGCGACCGGATCGGCCCGCGAGCCTCCCGCCGGCTCGATCGGATCACGGCCGCGCGATGCCGCAAGCGCGGGCGAGCGCGCCGGCGAGATCGAGCAGCGCCTCGTCGCCGCCCGCCCAGCCGATCAGCGACAGCCCGGCCGGGCAGCCGGCGACGGTGCCGACCGGCAGGTTCATCTGCGGCAGCCCGGCGAGCCCCGCCATGCAGGTCAGCCGCATCACCCGCACGCGGAAGGATTCCATCTCGGCGCCGCTCGAATCGACCGGCGGCGGGATCGACGGCGCGGTCGGCAGCGCCATGATCGTGCCGGGCGCGAGGAGCGCGCGCAGATGGGCGCGCCCGGCGGCGAGCACTTTTCGCGCGGCGGCGGCCTGCGCGGCCGTCACCGTCGCGGCGAGCGCCATGCGCTCCTTGATGCCGGGTCCGAGCTTCGGTTTCGCCCGCGTGACGAAATCGCCGAACGTTTCCCAGACCTCCTTCGCCTGGACGACGCGGAACGCCTCGCGCCAGCCGTCGAAGCCGCCGGGCGCGACGGCGAGCTCGGTCGGCCGCGGCAGCACAGCGGCGACTCGCGCGAGGAATTCGCGGCCGAGCGCGGCGACCTCGGCGTCGGCCTGCGCGAAGGCATCGGTCGCGACCACGAGCCGCTCCGCCGGCGCCGCGACCGCCTCGCCGCGGAGCAGCACCGCGCCGACGCGGCGGAAGACGCCCGGCGCGCTGGCAAACCAGCCGGCGACGTCGAACGACGGCGCCATCGCCATCGCCCCGGCGAGATCGACGCGGCCGTGGCTCGGGCGCAGGCCGTAGAGGCCGTTGAACGCGGCCGGGACACGGACCGATCCGCCGGTGTCGCTGCCAAGCGCGAAATCGCAGGCGCCGGCGCCGCACGCCGCCGCCGACCCGCTCGACGAGCCGCCGGGAATGCGGCCGGGCGCGCGCAGATTGGCCGGCGTGCCGTAATGGGCATTGACGCCGGCGACGCCGTAGAAGAATTCGTCGCAGATCGTCTTGCCGGTGATGGTGGCGCCGGCCGCCAGGATCTGCTCGACCGCGGCGGCATGGCGCGCGGCCGGCTTTTGCGCCGCGAGCCAGTCCGGGCTGCCGCCGCCGGTGCGGTGGCCCGCGATATCGTACATGTCCTTGACCACCGCCGTCAGTCCGAAGAGCGGCCCGCCGGGCGCGCCGCGCAGGGGTGCCGCGAGATCGTGGGGGACGAAGAACGATCCGCTCACGGCGTCTGCCCCTTGTACCAGTCGAGAATCGTCTCGCCGTCCCATGCGGCCACGCCAGGCCGGCTCAGCACCTCCTCGAAGGCGCGGCGGACGTGGTTGATCCGGTGCGGCATGCCCGACAGATAACAATGCATGGCGACCGCCATGATCTTCGGGCGCTCCGCCGATTCCGCGTACAGGCATTCGAACTGGTCGATCACCCGCCGATACATCTCGTCGGACGGATGGTTCTGCAGCGCCATCAGCACGATGTCGTGGAGCTCGAAATTGTAGGGCAGCGCGACCACGGGCTGGTGCGTGGTCTTGAGCGTCACCGGCTCGTCGTCGAGCACCCAGTCGCCGATATATTCGATGCCGGCGGCGGACAGATGGTCGAGCGTCTCGAAGGTCTGCGTCAATCCCGGTCCGAACCAGCCGCGCGGCCGCCGGCCCCAGAATTTCGCGACGATCACCACGGATTTGTCGATCACCGCCTTCTGGTCGTCGAGCTTGTGCATCGGCACCTGGTCGTAGCCGTGGGCGTTCAATTCCCAGCCGGCATCGACGCAGGCCCGGACCACCTGCGGATAGGTCTCGCAGACGCGGGCATTGAGCGTCACCGTCGGCTTGATCCGCAGCGCGTCGAGCATGCGCTTGATGCGCCAGAAGCCGACCCGCATGCCGTATTCGTGCCAGCTCCAGTTCGGATGATCCGGCAGCATCGGCTGCCCCTGCGGGGGCGTGATCACCATGCGCGCCATCGGCCGCGCCATGTCCCATTCCTCGAGCGCGAGCACGGGCCACACGATCAGCCGCAGGCCGCGCGGCAGCGCGAGGGGCTTGCGTCCCTCGATCGCGGAATACGCAACGCGCTCCCTCGGATGCATGGTTACTCTCCGGCCATTCCGTTCGGTTTAAGAAACCTGTCGGCTGGGGGCCGGGAAGTCAAATTCAGCGGCGCATCGGGACCGGCCGGTTTACTTGCGATCCCCGAGGGTCACAGCCGGTATATAGTGGAAGAGATCAATCAACGGAGGGAACCCGATGTACCGACATATCTTGATCCCGACCGACGGCTCGGAGCTCGCCCACAAAGCCGTCGTGCATGGATTGGCGCTCGCGAAATCGGTCGGAGCCAAGGTTACCGCCCTCACCGTCGAGGCTTCGTTCAACGTCTATGATGTGCCTGAATCGAGGGTGAACCGAATGTCCGGCGCATTCGCCGAGTACGCCGAGCACGCGAAGGCGCACGCCGCGAAAATATTGGGCGGCGTAGCCGAGGCCGCCAAGGCCGCCGGCGTGCCGTGCGAGACGGTCCAAACGATCCACGACCATCCATACGAAGCGATCGTCGCGACCGCAACGCAGAAGGGCTGCGACCTCATCGTCATGGCCTCGCACGGCAGGAGCGGGATTGCGGCGGTCGTGCTGGGCAGCGTCGCCACCAAGGTGCTGACGCACACGACCATTCCGGTTCTGGTGTGCCGCTGATGTGATCGACCGCGACGCCGTGGTCTCGATCGGCGATCTGCCCGCCCCGCCGCCGGCCTCGAGGCCGGCTCGATCAGGCCGCCGCGACCCGGCTCAAAAACTCGGCAACCGAGGCGCGCAAGGTCTTGGCATGCGTCGTCAGCGTCTCGGCTGCTTTGAGGACTTCGATTGCGGAATGACTGGTGTCGCCGATGACGGCCGACGTGCTGGTCACGTTGCGGGCGACATCCTGGGTACCGGTGGCGGCGCCTTGGACGTTGCGGGAGATCTCTCCGGTGGTGATGTTCTGCTGCTGGACGGCCGCCCCCAACCGCAAGATCACGCCATTGATTTCCGTCATGATGGAAGCGATCGACCGGATCGCGTCGACCGCCTGACCGGCCGACGATTGCACCGCGGATATCTGGGCGCTGACTTCTTCGGTGGCCTTCGCGGTCTGCGTCGCCAGCGTCCTGACCTCGGAAGCGACCACCGCGAACCCGCGCCCGGCCTCGCCGGCTCTCGCCGACTCGATCGTGGCGTTGAGCGCCAGCAGGTTGGTCTGCTTCGCGATCGAGCGGATCAGGCCCACGACGGAGTCGATGTGCTTGGTCGCGTCGGAAAGGCTCGCGATGAGATCATTCGCGTTCCGCGCCATCGCGGTCGCCTGACCGAACTCGCTCCCGACGTCCGCAAGCTCGCCGGCGATCTCCTGCACGGTTTGGCTCAGTTGCGCCATTGCGGTCGCGACCACGGTCACGTTCGATGACGTCTTCTCCGCCGCGCGGGCGGCGTCATTGGCCTCGCGATCCGCTTTGGTGGCGATCGCGGACAAGCCCGATGCCGTCGCGTTCAAGAGCGAGGTCATCTCGTCCACCTCCAGCAGCGTGTCGCCGACCGTGGAGCGAAATTGGCCGATTTCGCCTTCGATCTGGCGACGCCGCTCGGTCTGGATGCGACGCTCGGTCTCTTTCCTTTCCGCGTCCAATCGTCCGGCCGCGACCTGGTCGCGCAGCGCCGTCTGCATCGCCCCGAGCGAATCCAGCAGCCGGCCGAGCTCGTCGCGCCGGCTGCTGGAAATTTCCACGGAAAAATCGCCGCCCGCGATCCGCTCGGCGATCGCCATCGCGCGCCGGACCGGGCGTCCGAACGAGAACGCGCCGGTAATCGAGAACAGGATCCCCAAGAGGCCGGCCGCGGCCGCCATGACGATGAGATTGATGCGCGATTTGACCAGCTCGGCTTCGGCGGCCGAGCGAAATTGAAAGCCGAACGCGCTCGCGGCCTCGACCACCTGGTCGATTGCCTCAGCGGCGGCCGTGGCCTTGCCGGTCACGGTCGCTTCCCGCTCATCCGAAAGGGCTTCCCCGTCGGAACTGACGAGCTTCAGTCCGGTCTCGTACCAATCCCGAGCGAGCGCCTGGGCGCTCGCGACCAGGCTCGCCGAATCCGTCAGCGTCATTCGCCGGCGCACGACCTCGAGGTCCTCGCGCACGTCGTTCATCGCCGATTCGAGCGCGACGTCCGATCGCGGCCGCGATTTGCGGAACAGCGCGCCGTCCATGGCGGCGCGCGCATCGCTGAACCGCGCCTGCGCCGCGCGCGCATGGCTTACCGCCATGAACGGCTCGTCATAGAGACGCACGACAAGTCCGCTCGCGTCGGAAATTGCCTGAATTCCGTAGATGGCGACGCCGGCTGCCAGGCCCAGGACGATGCTACATGCGATGATGAACTTGGATCGAATGGACATGGGGAGCTCGTCGGTCCGGCCCGATCAATTCTCGGCCGCGTGGCTCATCCGTATCCCGCGGTCGACCGCGTCCCCCTCGCCTGCCGTCCGCCGCGGTCACGCACCGACGGCTCGCGACAATTTGGCCACCGGGCGCTCGCTACGCGCCCGGTCCGCCGATCGCGGTTGCGCGTGCGGCCCGGCATCGTCGTCGAGCCGAAAGAACCCGATCCGCTCGGTCATCGAAACCGACTGATGCTCGAGGGTTTTCGCGGTCGCGGCGTTTTGCTCGACCAGCGCCGAATTCTGCCGGGTGCCCTCGTCTATCTGATTGAGCGCCTTGTTGATCTGCTCGAGGCCGATCGCCTGCTCGGCGCTCGCATTGGCGATGTCGGAAACGATGTCGGCGACGCTCTTGATGGACGCGACGATCTCGTTGAGCGACGAGCCGGCCCGATTGGCGAGCTCGACGCCCTGCGCAACCTGATTCGAGCTGCTCGTGATCAAGTCGGTGATGTCCTTGGCGGCTTTCGACGATCGCTGCGCCAGGCTGCGAACTTCCGCCGCGACGACCGCGAAGCCGCGGCCGGCCTCGCCGGCGCGGGCGGCCTCGACAGCGGCGTTGAGCGCGAGCAGGTTGGTCTGCCGCGCGATCTCGTCGATGACGCCGACGATGTCGGAGATCTTGCGCGAGGATTCCTCGATGCGAGACATGGCTCCGATCGCGTCGGCGATCACCGTTCCGTCGCGGGCCGCGACGTCGCGGGTCTGGGCGGCGAGCTGATTGGCTTCCCGTGCGCTTTGCGCATTCTTCTTCACGGTCGCGCAAATCTCCTCCATCGAGGCCGTGGTCCGTTCGATGCTCTCGGATTGCGCCTCGGTGCACCGGGACAGGTCGGTGGTGCTGCTCGCGATCTCGCTCGCGGCGGTGGACACCTCGCGGGCCGAGGCCGCGATGACCTCGATGGTCTCCCGCAGCCTGGCGATGGTGGCGTTGAAGTCTTCCCTGATCTGCACATACGCTTCGCCGAATCCCTGGCTCAAGCGAAACGTCAAATCCCCGTCGGCGAGAATCGCGAGCCCCTGCGCCAGGGATTTGACGACCAGGGTCTGCTCCTCGGAGCTTTTCCGACGGTCGGCCTCCGCCGCCTGGCGGCGTTCATCCTCGATCGCCTGCTCCCGCTCCTTGGCTTCGGCATCGCGAATCCCGGCCGCGATCTGCGACCGCAGCGCCTCCTGCATCACGCCGAGCGAGACCAGCAGCCGGCCCAGCTCGTCGCGCCGCCGCGTCGCGATTTCCTCGGTGAGATTGCCGGCCGCGACCCGCTCGGCGATCGCCATCGCATGCCGTATCGGGCGGCCGAACGAGTATGCGACGCCAAGCGACAATGCGAGCCCCATGGCTCCGGTCACGCACGCCAACAGGATCAGGTTGAAGCGCGAGTCCGCCACCTTGGCCTCCGCCTCCGACCGGAACTGAAAGCCGAAGGCGCTCGCCGATTCGACGACCTGGTCTATGGCGTCGGCCACGGCGTCGGCCTTGGCGGAGATCGTCGCCGACATCGGCAGCTCGGTCACGTCTCCCTGGCCGGAATCGAATACCTTCGCGGCGGTCGCGTACCAGTCCCGCGCCAGCTCCTGCGCCTTCCCGATGACGGCGCCGGCGTCGGCCTGCGCCGACCGCTCGCGGACGACGTCCAGCTCCTCGATGGTGTCCTTCATCGCCGATTTGATGATCGCAAGATATCGCTCGGAGGCCGATTCGCGCAGCGAGAGCCCGCGCTCCATGGCCGCACGCGCCTCGTTGAACCGCGCCTGCGCCGCGCGCGCGTGGCTCACCGCCATGAAAGGCTCGTCATAGAGCCGCACGACCAGGCCGCTCGCGTTCGAGATCACGCGAATGCCGTAAAAGGCTACGGCGCCCGCGAGGGCGAGGACGATGCTGAACGCGATGAGCAATTTGTACCGGATCGACATGGCGGGTCCGAAAGCGCGCGAGCTCGCGATCAGTTCGTCACCTTGACGGTCATCTGCATTCGAGGATGGATCGCACAGGTGACCTTGACGTCGCCGGCCGTCTTGAACGTCACCGGGGACGACGCTCCCGGCGCTTGGGAGCCGAGGTTGAATTCGTTTCCGGCACTGGTGGAGAGGATGTTGTGGGCGATGTTGTCATCGTTCATGAAGATCAGCGATGCGCCGACCTTCACCGTCGCCTCCGCCTCGGAGAACATCTTTCCTTTCTGGCCGATCGTCTTTTCCGCGGCGATGGCGCCGAGCATGCCGCCGCACACGAACGAGATCGCGAGAAGGGGGACAAGAGTCTTCATCTGGATACTCCGGATATCAATGGGGCCGGGCTTCCCGGGAACGTTCGCTGCCGAAACCCGGGGACCGTCATCGCAACAAGGCCGCTACCGTCAGTAAGCCTCGACCACGGTCGGCCTCGTCACTCTGGTAGCGCGCATCGTCGAGACCGGACGGCGATCGGATTTCTTGCCGACGGGAACCGGTTGCGGCCGCGCCTGCGGGCCCGGCTGCGACGGCCCGACCGATGGCGGCGTCTGCGCTTCTTTTGTCCCGGTTTCGACCAGGCGATCGAGCGCGGCGGCGGCCGCCTCGGCTTTTTCCGCCACGCTCATCGGCAGCGGCAGCTCGAGCACCCCTTCCGCGGGGGGACTGATGATCTTGAGGCCAGCCTGGTACCATTCCTGCGTCGAATTCACCGCGTTCTTGGCGGCTTGCGCGGAGCCGGGCTGGCCCGCTCGTTCGATGGCCGCAAGCTCGGAGAACAGCTTCTGGAGGCAGGCCGCAAGCGCTTCGATGACCGGCGGCGAGACGGTGTCGCGCAGGAGGAGCGCGCGCTCCATCGCAGCACGCGCCTCGATGAATCGCGCGCGGGCTGCCAGCGCCTGGCTCGCCGCCGCAGCGGCCCCGGGAGCGGCTCCCGGCGCGCCGGTGGCGCCGGTCGTGTCGGTTGCGTCGGTGGCGCCGCGCGCGGCCGCGGCGTGCGCCTTGCCGGCCGGCGGTTCGGATCGGTGATGCTTTGCGAGGGGCAGATCGGCCGACGCGGCGAAGCGCGGGGCTGCGCAGACGGCAGCGCCGGCGGCGAGCACCAAGATCATACGGGAAATCGCAGCAGATTTCTTCGGCATCGAAGAGGTTCCTTGCGCGGGGCGGTGATTCACGGGGGCTGTGTCCTGCCGATCGCCGTCCCGCCGGGCGGCCTCATCGCGGCAGCGACGGGACCGTGGTCGGGTCCATCTCGCTCGTCAGCGTGCGCATGAAGGCGATGACGTCGGCTTGCTCCTGCTTCGACAATGCGATCGGCTTCATCTGCGCGGACCGGCTCGGCCGATCGATCCCGCCGTCCCTGTAGTGATCCATGACGGCCTCGAGCGTCGGAACAGATCCGTCGTGCATGTAGGGCGCCCGGCGGCTGATCTCGCGCAGGCCGGGAGTCTTGAAGGCGTGCTGCATCTTGACCACGCCGGGAAGGAATTTGCCGCGGCCGATATCGGCGTCGGGAAGGCCGATATCGTGGAAGCTGTCGTCGGTGAAATTCCATCCGCTGTGACACTGTGTGCAGGCGGCCTTGGTGTTGAACAGCGCGAATCCGCGCTTGGCGTCGGCTGAAATCGCCTTCTCGTCGCCCTCGATCCAGGCATCGAACGGAGCGCGGCCGGACACGACCGTCCGCTCGTAGGTCGCGATGGCTTTGGCGATGTTGTCGGGCGAGATGCCCCCGCCGGCGAACGCGGACTGGAACAGCGGACCATATTCCGGGATGGCCTTGAGCCTCTCGATCAGCTGCTCGACCGGCAGATTCATTTCGACGTCGGTCTTGATCGGTCCCAGCGCCTGCTCCTCGAGCGAAGCGGCGCGGCCGTCCCACATGAAGATCTGGCCGAATGCCGCATTCACGATGCTCGGCGAGCGGCGGGCGAGTTGCTTCATGCCGTGACCGACGCCTCTGGGCTGACCGTCGCCCCAGGCATAGGCCGGGCTGTGGCACGACGCGCACGACAGAACGTTGGCCGCCGACAATCTCGTATCGAAGTAGAGCTTCTTGCCGAGCGACGCCTTCGTTGCCGTATAGGGATTTTCCTTCGGGAACGGGATCGAGCCGGGGCGGCGGTACTCCGCCTTGAGCTTCGCGATCAATGCGTCCGGCACCGCCTCGGCCACCGCCGCGATCGGCTTGTCGTCGGGCGCGCCGCTCACTGTCGAGGAGGCCGCGGCCGCGGCCACTGCCATCATGGCACCGGTGGCCGCCCGCAGGCGGCGGCTGCGAGAGAGGAGAAATTGCATGGATTGCGCCGAACAGGAATTGAGACTGAAGATGCTAGTCCGATTTCTAGTCCAAATGCCGTTAAGATAATGTTACGGTTACGAGTTTCTTGGAGACGATGATCGACGGTCGTCATTGCTTCCCACTCCCGCCGCTTCAACGCATGCCGCAATGTGGTAATTTTTGAAATCATGAGCGGCATTCGCAGCTGGACGGCGACCTGCGGTGGAGAAATGCCCGCCTTCGTTGCGGCGCCCGAGGACGACGCGCCGGCGCCCGCCGTCATCGTCATGCACGAGCGCTACGGCTTTGTCCGGCACACGCGCGAGCTTGCGGAACGATTCGCGCGCGACGGCTTCGTCGCCATCGCGCCCGACCTCTATTTCCGATATCCGGACCAGGAGGCGCTGCATCGCGGCGACGTCGGCTGCGACATGACCGATCCCGAGGCGGTCGCCCGTCTCGACGCCGCGATCGAGGCGTTGGCGGCAATTCCGCAAGCCGACCGGAGCCGGCTCGCGGTGATGGGCGTCTGCCAGACCGGACGGCACCCGCTGGTGCTCGCGGCCGCGCGCCCGATCGGCGCGGCGCTGGTCTGGTACGGCTCGGCGCAGCCGCGGGAGTGGGCGGTCGGCGGCAAGTACCCGCGCCCGCTCGAGGAGATCATCGCCGCCGTCGCCTGCCCCGTGCTCGGCATGTTCGGCGAGACGGACCATCTCATCTCGATCGACGACGTGCGGCGCTTTCGCGACTGCCTGGAGCGTCACGGCAAGTCGTTTCGCATTCGCCTCTATCGCGACGCCCCGCACGGCTGGCTCAACGATACCATGCCCGGGCGCTATCGCCGCGCCCAGGCCGAGGCGGCCTGGGCCGAGCAACGCGCCTTCCTGGACGAGGTCCTCTCCCCGGGCTACGACCGGTCGCGGCGCGCGCAGCGTTACGAGGCCGACATCGCCGTCGATTACGACTTCAGCCGCAACGTTCGCCAGGAATAGGAGCCGCCAATGGCACGCGATTTCGAGGATCACTGCTGGAAGGACATCGTCGACGAGGAGACCCTCGAAATCTACGAGCCCTATCGTCGCGAGGTTCGCGTCGGACGAAATCCCGCGGTGCTGGCGATCGATCTCTACAACAAGGCCTACCAGGGCGGCGACCGCCCGGTGCGCGAGGTCAATCGGCGCTATTCCGGCTCCTGCGGCGAGCACGCCTGGAGGGCGCTGGACCCGACCAGGAAGCTCCTGGCCGCCGCCCGCAGGGCGGGCCTGCCCGTCGTCTACACGACCCGCCATGCGGACACCGCCGGGGTGCGCTCGACGCACCGCAGGATCGGTGCCGAGGCGGAGACGCTTTATCACATCAAGGAGGAGCTCGCGCCCGCGCCCGGCGAGCTCGTGGTCTACAAGGAGCGCGCGTCCGCCTTCTTCGGCACGCCGCTGATCGCGCACCTGCGCAAGCTCGGGGCCGAGAGCCTGATCATATGCGGCGAAAGCACGTCGGGTTGCGTGCGCGCCAGCACGGTCGACGCCTATTCCTACGGCTTTCACACCGTCGTGGTCGAGCAATGCACCTATGACCGCTCGCTGCTCAGCCACAAGGTCAATCTGTTCGACCTGCACCACAAATACGCCGATGTCATGCATGTCGACGAGGTGATCGCGCATCTCGAAGGCCTGGCGCGCGCGAGCATCCCGGCGAGCCGGCGGACCGCGCCGGCATTGACGACAAGCTCTCGAGACATGTGAAGACCTCGCTTCACTGCGCCTTGATGCCGGCTTCCTTGATGACCGGCCACCACTTCTCGATCTCGGCCTTCTGCTGCGCGGCGAGCGCCTCCGGCGTCTGCTGCTCGCGCGGCCAGATACCCTGACCCAAGTCGGCGAGCCGCTGGCGGACCGACGGATCGGCCAAGGTCTCCACGACCGCGGCATGGAGCTTGGCGATGACATCCTTGGGCGTGGCCTTGGGCGCCCAAAAGCCGTGCCAGAAGGACGCGTGCAGCCCAGGCACCCCCGCTTCGTCGATCGTCGGAGTATCGGGCGTCGCCGCCCACCTCCTCTTGGCCATCACCACATAGGCCTTGAGCTGGCCGGCGCGGACTTGCGCCAGCGCGCTCGCCACCTGGGTGAAGGTCAGGTCGATCTGCCCGGCCACCAAATCCTGGATCATCGGCGCGGCGCCGCGGTAGGGCACGAACTGGAAGCGGGTGCCGGTGTTCTTCTGGAAGTAAGTCCCGACGACGTCCGCGCCGCCGCCGACGCCGCCGATCCCCACGGTCGCCTTGCCCGGGTTTTCCTTCATCCAGGCGATCAGCTCCGCCAGATCTTTCGGCGGCAAAGCGGCTTTTGCAACGAACCACACCGGACAATCCGCCACCAGCGATATCGGCTCGAAATCCTCCACCACGTCGAACGGAAGCGCGTAGGTCGCGCCGTTGACGACGTGCGTCTGCCAGTGGCCGAGGATGACCGTGTAGCCGTCGGGCGCCGCGCGGGCGACCCGGCCGGTGCCGATGGTGCCTGCGGCCCCGGTCGGGTTCTCGACGATGACGGACTGGCCGAGCGCCCCCTTCATCCGCTCGGCGAGGACGCGCGCAAGCGCGTCGGTCGGCCCGCCCGCCGGGAACGGCACGACAATGGTGACGGGGCGCGACGGATAGGTCTGCGCCGCGGCGCTCGCGATGCTCGCGGCGAGGAAGGCCACTGCAATTGCCGGAGGCTTCTTCATGCCACCCCCCTTGAACGGCTTTCACCCGCCGCGAAGGCGGCGTGCAAACCTGCGAAAATGCTCACTCGATCACCTCGTCGGCGCGCCCGAGCACGGTCGCCGGTAGGTCGAGGCCGAGCGCCTTGGCGGTTCTGAGATTGATCACCAGCTCGTATTTGGTCGGCGCCTGCACCGGCAGGTCGGCGGGCTTCTCGCCCTTGAGGATGCGGTCGACGTAGCCGGCCGCCCGACGGTACTGATCGACAAAATCGCCCCCATAGGAGATCAGGCCGCCGCCGGTGACGTATAGGCGTTCGTAATAGACCGCCGGCAGCTTATGGCGCCTCGCCAGGGTGACGATCAGATCGCGATGGATCACCGCCAACGTGCTGCCCGTCACAATCAGGCCGCTGTTCGAGGAGCGCGCGAACGCGTTAAGATCGCGTTCGATCTCGCCGCCGTCGCTCACGCCGATAGGGGTCAGCTCCACGCCCAGCGACGGCGCTACGGACTGGATCGCGCCGAACTGGCCGATCCCGGCGGATATACCCGGATCCCGAATGACCGCCGCGCGCCTCACGCCGGGCGCAAGCTCCTTGAGCAACTCCAACCATTTCCCGCTCAGGCTATATTCGAAATTTGTAAAGCCGGTAGTATTGCCGCCCGGCCGCGCCAGACTCCGGACATAGCCGGCGCCGACCGGATCGACGACATGCACGAACACAATTGGCACGGTACGGCTTGTCTGCTGCAACGCTGCCACGATCGGGCTGGCGGTAGCTATGATCACATCCGGCGCGAGCGCGACCAATTCCTCCGCGTATTTGCGAATCCGATCCGCTTGGCCCGCTCCCCACCGGATGTCGAGACGCGCATTGCGGCCGTCGGTCCAGCCCAGTCCCTGCAGTCCCTGTACGAACGCCGTCAGGCGGCGCGATGATTCCGGATCGTCCGCGGCCAGGCTCATGAGCACGCCGATGCGCCGCATCCCGTTGCTCTGCTGCGCGCGCGCCGCCACCGGCGCGGCGACCGCAGAGCCAGCCATTATTTTAATGAAATCGCGTCGCCTCATCTCCCTCCCCGGGGTGAAGGACCTCACTGCGCCTTGATGCCGGCTTCCTTGATGATCGGCCACCACTTTTCGATCTCGGCCTTTTGCTGCGCGGCGAGCGCCTCCGGCGTCTGCTGCTCGCGCGGCCAGATTCCCTGGCCCACCTCGGTGAGGCGTTGGCGCACCGCCGGATCGGCCAACGTCTCCACGACCGCGGCATGAAGCTTGGCGATGACATCCTTGGGCGTGCCCTTGGGAGCCCAAAAGCCGTGCCAGAAGGACGCGTGCAGCCCGGGCATCCCCGCCTCGTCGATCGTCGGCGTCTCGGGCGTCGCCCACCACCTCTTCTCGGCCATCACCGCATAAGCCTTGATCTGGCCGGCACGTACTTGCGCCAGCGAGCTCGCCACCTGGGTGAAGGTCAGATCGATCTGCCCGGCGGCCAAATCCTGGATCATCGGCGCGCCGCCGCGATAGGGCACGAACTGGAAGCGGGTGCCGGTGTTCTTCTGGAAGTAGGTCCCCAAGACGTCCGCTCCGCCGCCGACGCCAGCTATTCCCACGGTCGCCTTGCCCGGATTTTCCTTCAGCCAGGCGACCAGCTCGGTCAGGTCCTTCGGCGGCAAGGCCTGCTTTGCAACCATCCACACCGGGCAGTCCGCCACCAGCGTTATCGGCTCGAAATCCTTCACCACGTCGAACGCAAGCGCGTAGGTGGCGCCATTCACGACATGCGTCTGCCAGTGGCCGAGGATGATCATGTAGCCGTCGGGCGCTGCGCGCGCGACCCGGCCGGTGCCGATGGTGCCGCCGGCCCCGGTCGGATTCTCGATGATGACGGATTGGCCGAGCGCCGGCCGCATCCGGTCGGCGAGGATGCGCGCCAGCGTATCGGTCGGCCCGCCCGCCGGGTAGGGCACGACGATGGTGATGGGCCGCGACGGATAGGTCTGCGCCGCGGCGCTCGCGATGCTCGCGGCGAGGAAGGCCACTGCAATTGCCGGAGGCTTCTTCATGCCACCCCCCTTGAAAGGCTTTCACCGGCCGCGAAGGCGGCGTGCAAGCTTGCGAAACGTGCTGTTCTGTCGGCGCCGGAAAAGGATGGCGCCCGAGCGTACGAGACGACGCCTGCCGACGACATGTGAGCCGCCCGTTTCTCTGCGCGAAGAGTTCGGCATGTCCCGCAAGGGCGGCTTGCGAAAGCTTATGCGACCCTTTGCGATTGCGAAAGGGGCAGGCACCCCGGAGATTTGAAATGGAAGCAATGCCTGCGCCGGGTCAATTTGCTGAAAGCCTCGCCGCACCCACGCAACATCTGTGTACGCTTCGTGTTCGGCGTCGCCGCCGCCTCACGCAACACTCGCTTCCAGGCGGCTTGCTGGGCCTTACCTGGGCCGGACTTGCACCGGCTGATCGCGCCAGCTTTGCCTGGCGCCTTCCTTCATTCGATCACCTCGTCGGCACGCAGCAGAATCGCGGTCGGAATCTCGATCCCGATCGCCTTGGCTGTCTTTAAATTGACAACGAGGTCGAACTTGTTGGGCTGTTCGACCGGCAGGTCAGCCGGATTGGCGCCCTTGAGAATCTTGGCGACATAGGCGCCGATGCGGCGGTAGGCGGGGATCTGATCGACCCCGTAGGACATCAGCCCGCCGGCGTCGACGTAGGACCGGAACACGAACATGGTCGGGAGGCGATGCTGGATCGCAAGTTGCGCGATCTGCGGACGATGCTCGACGAAATGAGGGCTCGACAGAACGAGCACCATTTGCGCGCCGCCTTCCTCCATGGCGCGGAAGCCGGCCGCGAAATCATGCGGCACCATTTCGAGCTTGTAGGAGCGCAGCTCCAGCGGCATGGCCTTGGCCGCGCGCTCGGCCGAGTTGAATTGATCGGCCGCGAGCGCGTCCCAGAGAACGGCAAGCCGGCGTCGCTCGGGAAAAGCCTGGGCGAGCAATTCGAGTTGCTTGGCGGCGAGCTCCGGCTGGCGATAGGACAGGCCCGTGATGTTGCCGCCGGGTCGCGCGAGGCTGGTCACATAGCCTCGCTCGACCGGATCGTATTGCACAGCGAGAAACACGATCGGAATGCTGCGGCTTGCGCCAACGACAGCCTGCATCGCCACTTCCGGACCGGTGGCGACGATCAAGTCCACCTGCAGGCGCATGAACTCGGCCGCCAGCGCGAAGGGGCCGCGCGGATCGTCGATCTGGCGATATTCGATGATCAGATTCTGCCCCTCGACGAAGCCGAGGACACGCAGCTCGTCGACGAAGGAATGGTATTGCGCAGCCATCGCGGGGCTCTTGAGGCTCGCGCCGAAAAAGCCGATCCGGATGGTCTTGCCCGTCTGCTGCGCGCGCGCCGCGAGCGGCCACGCGACCGCCGCGCCACCGAACAGAGCGATGAGCTCGCGCCGCCTCATGCAGCCCTCACCGGACGCCCGGGACCACGCTGAATCCTGTTCAAGACATAACACATCGCGCCATGGCCGTCAGGGCATCGGAAGGCGCCGACGAGGCGAGCTCTGCAGTTTATCTTGGCCATGCATGACCTCGACCGCCTCCGATCGCGGCCGAGGGAAATGCAAGCGATGCGATTGAGGCGGTCAGCGCCCACAGACTCCCTTGTCCGTAAGAGCGAATTAGCTCATCATTCCATCGATTTCCCGGTCATCCGGGGAATGTCGGAGGAGGTCTCCTAAGGGGAGTAGAGGATGTCAGGCTGGAACGGCAAATCTGCGATGTCGCGCCGCACGCTGCTCGCGGCGGGCGCAGCTATCGGCATACTTCCGTCGCGGCAGGCGTTCGCGCAGTCGTCGGAGCCCCTGCGCGTTGGATTCCTCACGGTCAACACCGGCCCGCTTGCCGCCGGCGGCAAGCAGCAGGAGGAGGGTGCCGCTTTTTTTCTCAAGGAGCGCAACGGCACCGTCGCCGGTCGCAAGATCGAGCTGATCACTCAGGATACGGCCGGCAACCCGGCCCTTGCGAAGACCAAGACCCAGGAGCTGGTCGAACGCCACAAGGTACCGGTGATGATCGGCCCCTTGGCGACCAATGAAGCCTTGGCGATCGACGGATATGTTCGCCAAATGAAAGTGCCGCTCATCACCACGACCTCGGCCGCCACCGTCGATCTGAAGAGCCATGCGGTAAACCCCTGGGTCCTTCATGCCTTCGGTACGGCGCCGCAGGTGACCTATCCGCTGGGCGATTACGCGGCCAAGACGCTTGGCTACAAGCGGATCGCGATCGTCGCCGAGGATTTCACCTATGGCCACGAGGGCGCCGGCGGGTTCCAGCTGGCCTTCGAGGCGGCCGGCGGCAAGATCGTGCAAAAGCTCTGGCCACCGCTCAACACGCCCGAGTACGGCCCATACCTGGCGCAGATCAAGCGCGACGTGGACGCGATCTATATGGGCTTCGCGGGCAGCAATCCGCTGCGCTTCCTGAAGCAATTCAATGATGCCGGGCTCAAAGGGCAAGTCGCCGTGCTCGGCAATACCACGAGCACCGATGAGGGCATCCTCAAGGTGATGGGCGAGGAGGCAGTCGACACCTATACCGCCGGCTGGTACGCCGCCGGACTCGAGACACCAGACAACAAGAAATTCGTCGCCGGCATCAACGCGGATTACCAGCACGACCCCGGTTTCTATACCGCCGGTCCTTACACGGCGCTTCTCATTATCGAGGAGGCGCTCAACGCTACCGGCGGCCGGACCGACGATGCGGCGGCCTTCCTCAAGGCGATGCGCGACGTCCGGTTGAGCCGCGGGCCGATCGGCCCGGTCCGGCTTGACGAATACGGGACGCCGGTCCTCGACATCTACATCCGCAAGGTGGCACGCCGGGATGGAAAACTGGTCAACACCATCCTCAAGACCTATCCTCAGGTGAGCGAGTTCTGGACCTACGATCCCGCGAAATTCGTCACGCAGCCGGTTTTCTCGCGCGATTTCCCGCCGAGCAAATATCTCGAATAGCGCCGCGGAAGCTCACGCGGAGCCTCAGGACCACGCCAAATGCGGCTTGGCATCGCGGCGGAGCTCGTCGTTCGCCCCCGGCGGACGGCTATACATCGTACATAGGCACGTCGAACGTCATGAATGCGGTCATCAGCAAACGTAGCCCGGATGAGCGAAGCGATATCCGGGTTTCTGCCCTCCAAGCATGACCCGGCATAACGTGGTACTGGATTGGTATTTTTAGTAGGATGTAAGGCGATCCTCGGACCGGTGCGAGCACATGCGGGTTCAGTTATTCGAGGCTCGGACGCGCCGACGAAGTGATTGAACGAAGTTCAACGAAGGAATTTCATCAGGCTCGCGGGCTGCTTGGGGAGGAATCTTTCACGAACCAGGGAGAAAACCTATGCTTCGTAAACTCATGATCGGCACGGTGCCGGCCGTCGCCCTCGTGCTCTCGACCGCGGCGTTTGCGCAAGGCCAATTCGGCACCGCCGCCGAGGCCAAGGGTATGCTCGAGAAGGCGGTGGCCGCAGTAAAGGCGGACAAGGCCAAGGCGCTCCAGATGTTCATCAAGGGCGAGGGCGGCTTCAAGGACCGCGATCTCTACCCGTTCTGCTTCAGCATCGCGGATGGCAAGCTCGACGCGGCTCCGCCGGTCACGATTGGCAAGGATGTAAGAACTCTCAAGGACAAGACCGGCGACGCCTATGGCCAACGCGTGTACGACGCAGCGAAGGAAGGCGTTATCACTGAAGTCAGCTATATGTTTCCGCGACCCGGAGGCGATGCGCCCGTCCCGAAGGTAAGCTTCGTCACCAGGGTCGGCGATGAGGGCTGCGGCGTTGGTTATTACAAATAGGTCGCCTAAGTAGATCTCGCGCGGCGCCGAGCTGCGGCGTTTCATCGGTGTTCAGGACGCATGATGGCCATCATGCAACGCATTGCCGTATTGGGGTTGACCCTGGCGCTGACCGCTATCGCTGGCGTGCCGCAGGGGCAGGCCGACGATTTTCCATCGCGGCCGCTACGCCTGATGATCGGCTTCCCGCCGGGCTCGGCGGCCGACATCACCGCCCGCCTGGTCGGTGCCGCCATGAGCGAGACCCTCGGCCAGCAGCTGGTGGTCGAAAGCCGGCCCGGCGCCGGCAGCAGCATCGCGGCGGAGTTCGTCGCCCGCGCGCCGGCGGACGGCTATACCTTGTACATAGGCACGTCGTCGAACGTCACCAATGCGGCCATCGGCTCCAATCTCCGCTTCGACTTCGCCAAGGATTTCGCTCCGGTCACGCCGCTCACCGGCCTGCCGCTCATCCTCGCGGTTCATCCGTCGCTCGGCGTGTCGAGCGTCGAGGAGCTCATCGCGCTGGCCAGATCCAAGCCCGGCGAGCTCACCTACGCGTCGGTCGGCGTGGGAACGGTGCCGCATCTCTCCACCGAGCTGTTCGGCGTGCGCACCAACGTCAAGCTCGTTCACGTGCCCTACCAGGGGAGCCCGCCGGCGGTCACCGATCTTCTCGCCGGCCGCGTTTCGATGATGTTGGGGGTGGCCTCGACGATCATGCCGCATGTCGAAGCAGGACGCCTCAAGGCCCTCGCCTCGGGCTCGGCCAAGCGCCCGCACATCGCGCCGAACCTGCCGACCATGGCCGAGGCCGGGCTGCCCGATTTCGAGACCAGCGTCTGGTTCGGCCTGGTGGCGCCCGCCGCCACGCCCCGCCCGGTGATCGAGAAGCTCGCTGCCGCCGCCAACCGGGCGCTCAAGTCCGACGACGTCGTCTCCAAGCTGCGGACGCAAGGCTTCGAGCCGCTCGGCGGCCCGCCCGACGAGTTCGCCCGCTTCATCGCGCGCGAGACGGTCAAATGGGAGGCCGCCGCCTCGGCCGCCGGACTGAAGAAATAGGAAGCGCCGCCGACGGCGCGATCGGTCGGAAAGCCGACGCAAATCAAGGATGTCGCACCCGTCGGTTTGGTGGCTGCCCACGGGAGCGACGCAATGATAGCGTTGCCAAAAAATCCAGGAGGAGGAACATATGAAAACGATCGTCCGCCGACTCTTCTTTTCCGCAGCCCTCGTGCTTGCGGGTTCGAGCTTTGCGCAGAACGCTGCAACCGAATCGGCTACCGAGTATCCGGCGCACGCGGTTAAGTTGATCGTACCGTTTTCGCCTGCAGGACCGACCGACGTGGTCGCGCGCATCATCGCCCAGAAACTCTCGGAAAGCCTGGGCAAGCAGTTCTATGTCGAGAATATCGCCCATGCCGGCGGCAACACCGGTATGGCGATCGCGGCCAAGGCCCCGGCGGACGGCTACACCATCCTCGTCCACGGCAGCAACTTCATCGTCAATCCGAGTCTCTATGCGACGATCCCGTTCGATCCGTACCGAGATTTCACTCCAGTGACCTTGGCCGGCACGATGCCCAATGTCATCGTGGTGCATCCGTCCGTTCCCGCGAACAGCGTCAAGGAGCTCATTGCGCTGGTGAAGGCAAATCCCGGCAAATACAACTACGCCCATCCCAGCACCGGCACGACGCCACATCTGGCGGGCGAGCTGTTCAAGCTCACGTTCGGGCTCGACCTCGTGACAGTGCCGTTCAACGGCGCCGGACCGGCGGTCCAGTCGGTCGTCGCCGGCCATACCCCGATCGCGTTTCTCGCGCTGCCCCCGGTCGCGTCGAACATCAAGTCGGGCAATCTGCGCGCGCTGGCGGTGCTGGCCAAGAACCGCTCCGCCACCATACCCGACGTGCCGACGATGGAGGAATCGGGCATTTCCAATCAAGAGTCCGATGCGCTGACCGGCGTGGTCGTTCCCGCCGGCACTCCGAAGGAGATCATCGACCTGCTGTATCGCGAAATCGCCCGGGCGTTTGCGCGGCCCGACTTGAAGGAACGGTTCGCAACGCTGGGCTTCCAGCCGGTCGCGAATACACCGGAGGAATATGCGGCCTATATCAGGGCGGAAATCCCGAAATGGGGCAAGGTCGTCAGTGCCGCGAGCATCCGGATTGACTAAACGGTCGCGGTAGGACGCCCATATGGATTGAGGCGCGGGGGCCGTCCCGTCTTGGGCTCGAAGCGGGACAACTCAATAGGTCGTCGACGTGCGCCGCTGTATGTCGATAATGCCGACGGCCGATGCCTGAAAGTCGATCGAAAAAATAATCCGGTAACTGCCGACCCGACGCCGGAACGCTCCTCGCCCCTTGAGCTTCACCACGTCTCCGTGGAGCGGATCGACGCGCATCGTGTTGATGGCCGACAGAAGCCGTGCGCGGTCAGCGGCCGGAACGCGCTTGAGATTTCTTTCGGCGCGGTTGCTGAGAACGACGGCCCACTGCATGGCGGAATTTGTCTACCGTAATGAACTTCCCTTCTCGAAACGCCCGCTGTCCCTCCTCGATCGCCTCGATCTCCTCCGCAGTCGCGTCCGCTTCCGGAAGTTCGGCGATTCTCTCCCGTATCCGGCGCAGCTGCGCACCCCATCCCATGTACTGGCGCAGTGCCTCCCGCACGAATTCCGAGCGTGTCCGGTGTTCCTGCTTTCGCGCGCGCTCGAGCTCATCCACCATCTTTGGCGGAAGGGATACAGAAAACGTTGCTGAGACGCGGCTCATGTCCATGGGCCAGTTGTTAATTTTCATACATAGTAGCAACGCCCGCATACCCGTCAATATCGGGGACGGATCGAGAGCGAGCACCCATTCCAAAGCCGCCGGCATTGTCGTGGCGTTACTGCGCAAAAAAGCGCTCGCGAGACGGTCTCGCTGTGATGGCCTCGCCGCCGGTCAGTTCGCTTTGGCGCCCGAGAATTCGACCACCTTGGCCCACTTCTCGGTGTCGTCGACGATGATCTTTGCGAAGTCGGCGGGCGAGCCCATGATCGGCGGCCCGCCCAGCTCGGCGAACCGCGCCTGGATCGTGGGGTCGGCGAAAGCCGTGTTGATCTCGCGGTTGAGCTTGTCGACGATCTCGGCCGGGGTGCTCCTCGGGGCGCACAAGCCGTTCCAGGAGCTCGCCTCGTAGCCCGGCAGAAAATCCGCGAGCGTCGGCACGTCGGGCAGGACCTCCGCCCGCGCGGCGGTGGTAATGGCCAGCGGCCGCAGCTTGCCGGCCTTGATGTACGCAATCGACGAGCCGACGGTGGCGAACACGACCTGCACCTGGGCGCCGATCAGGTCGGCGAGCGCCATCGCCTCGCCGCGATAAGGCACGTGCACCATCTTGACGCCGCTCATCATCTTGAATTGCTCGCCGGAGACGTGACCGGTCGCGCCGTTGCCGCCCGAGCCCATGTTGACCGCCCCGGGATTGGCCTTGGCATAGCCGATGAACTCGGGAACCGTCGCGGCCGGCACCGACGGATGGACTTGCATGAGCAGCGGCGAGCGCATCAGGATCGCAACCGGCGCCATGTCGGCGATGAAGTTGTAGCTGAGATTTCGATAGAGCGTCGCGTTGATGGCGTTGACGGTATTGGCCATGAACAGCGTGTAGCCGTCGGCGCTCGCGCGCACGGCCGCCTCGGTGCCGATATTGTTGCCGCCGCCGGGGCGGTTCTCGACGACGAAGGGTTGGCCGAGGCGGTCCGCCAGCCACTGGCCGATCAGGCGGGCCGCGATGTCGGTGGTGCCGCCGGCCGAGGTGGCGACGATGATGCGCACCGGCCGCGCCGGATAGGTTTGCGCCCGCGCGACGCGCGGCAGGTTTGCCAGCGCCGCGGCCGCGGCGGCAATCTGCGTGAGCCGGCGGCGCGCGATCGACATGGCGTTCCCCGCTCAACCGCCGGACGGAAACAGGCCGTGCTTCCTCAGAAACTCGATCATGTGGCGGTTGAACAGCCAGGGTTGCTCGATCTGGCAGGCATGTCCAGCCCCCGCCAGCACCTGCATCTCGCAGCCGGGAATGCGCGCCTGCAATGCGAACGCGCTGTGATGCGTCGCGTCCTCGCTGCCGCTGAGGATGATCGTCGGACAAGCGATCCGGGCCTGGTGGTTCTCGGCATCGGGCTGCGCGTGCGCCTCGAATTGACGAACGATGGTTTGCAGGTCGGCATGGCGATTGCGCTCGGCGAACAGGTCGGCAAAGAAGCCCGCGATCGGGGTCGCCCGGAAGGCCGGGCTGAAATCGTCGAACGTGTAACGCCAGCGGTAATCGACGCCATATTCCTTGTAGGCCGCGATGCGGCGATGGGCGAATTCCTTGCCGGGGTTGTAGCCGGTGCCCGACAGGATCAGCGCCGCCGTCCGGCGCGGACGCCGGTGATGCATGTAGGTCACGACCGCGGAGCCGACCGAGCATCCGACCAGGATCGCCTGCTCGCCGGGCGCGACCTCGTCGATCGCCTCCCAGCAGGCCTGCGCCGTATCCGGCATGGTCAGGCCGGGGCTCGCTTTCGGCGAGCGGCCGTAACCCGGGATGTCGATGGCGATGCAACGGTACCAGGTGGAGAGCTGTGCCATCTGGAAGATCCAGCATGACTGATCCATGGGATTGGGGTGAACGAAGGCCATCACCGGACCGGTGCGCCCCATCCGCTCGTAATAGAGCGGTCCGTCAATGTGCTCTGCCATCTCTCGGCTCTTCGATTTGGTCGGCATTACTTGACCCGACCTTGCGGCGAAGTCCAGAATTGCGTCGTGCCGCCCGAGATCAAGCCGACGACGATTTCCCGCCACGCCTACGGCGTCTACCCGTCGATGGCGATGCTGGCGGGCATGAAGCTCGACGTCTTCACTCCGCTCAAGGACGGGCCGATGACCGCGACGGCGCTCGGGGATCGGCTCGACGTGAAGCCCGACAAGCTGCGGCCGCTGCTCTATGCGCTGGTCCAAGCCGAGCTCTTGAGCGTCGCGGGCGATCGTTTCGCCAACACGCCGGAAGCCGACATCTATCTCGTGCGCGGGCGCCCCGCCTATCTGGGAAGCGCCCACGAGCTCTATTGCGACCTGTGGAGCGCGGCGCTCACGGCCGGCCAGTCGATCGGCTCGGGCGTGCCTCAGGTCAAGCACGACTTCGCGACGATGCCGGACGAGGAGCTCGCCGCCTTCTTTCGCGGGCTGCATCCCGGCGCGCTCGCGACCGGCCGCCAGCTCGCCGCAAGCTACGGCTTCGGCCGATTCCGAAACCTGCTCGACGTCGGCGGCGGGTCCGGCGGCGTTGCCATCGCGGCGTGCGAGAGCTGCCCCGACCTGAAGGCCACCGTCATCGAGCTGCCGAAGGTTGCCCCGATCGCGCGGTCCATGGTGCACGAGGCGAAGCTCGCGAACCGGGTGCAGGTGCTGGCGGCCGACATCCTCGAGCGCGCGCCGGAAGGGCGCTTCGATGCGGCGGTGCTGCGCAACCTCATCCAGGTGCTCGGACCGGACGCGGCGCGCCGCGCGCTGCAGAACGTGGGAGCGGCGATCGAGCGGGGCGGCGCGCTGTTCGTCGTGGGCCACGTCCTCGAGGACACCCGCCTGGCGCCGGCGGCGGCGGTCGGGCTCAACCTCGCGTTTCTCAGCATCTACGACGAGGGGCAGGCGCACACCGAGCGCGAGCATCGGACGTGGCTCGCGGACGCCGGCTTCTCGGACGTCGACGTGCGCTACGGCGCCGCTCCGGGCGGGGCGAGCATCGTCGCGGCACGCAAGACGGAATAGTCGAGGGCAGCTTGCTCCGCGCGCATCGCGCTCCAATTCTCGCGAGCTTTCGATAGCGCGGCGAGATGTGCCCAGCCCCATTCCCGTGGTATGTCTATCCATGCCGGGAGTGATCGGTATGCACCAGGAGATCCGATATTGCACGACATCGGACGGAGTCCGCGTGGCCTATTCCATCATCGGCAAGGGGACGCCGATCGTGCGCACCCCGCACTGGTTTGGCCACCTCGAATACGATCTCAAAGGTCCGATCTTTCGCCACCAGATCTTGGGGCTGGCGCATCGCCATTCGCTGCTGCGCTACGACGGCCGCGGCATGGGACTTTCACAGCGCGAAAAGGCGAACATTGCGTTCGATCGCCTGGTCGAGGACCTCGAGACAGTGGTCGACAGCGCCGGCCTCGAGAGATTTGTCCTGGTCGGCTTGTCGCAAGGTGGCGCCGTCGCCATTGCGTATGCGAGTCGCCATCCCGACCGCCTGACTCATCTGATCGTCTACGGCGGATTTGCGCGCGGTCTTTTGCATCGCGAAAATCCGGAAAAACAGAAACAGATGCTGGAATTGGGCCGCGCGCTCATCCGCGGAGGCTGGGGAAGCGATCAGGATTCATACCGGAATTTCTTCACCTCGCAATTCATTCCGGACGGCACGGTCGATCATCACCGCTGGCTCAATGATGCCCAACGCATGGCCGCCACGCCCGAGGTGGCAGAACGGGTTTGGTGTACGAACGCCGACATGAATGTCGTCGACCTGCTGCCGACGGTACGCGTGCCGACCCTCGTCATGCATACCCGTGGTGACCTGCGCGTGCCGTTCAGCCAGGGGCAGGAGATTGCCGCCGGCATTCCGGGCGCGACGTTCGTCCCGCTGGAAAGCCGGAACCATCTCATCCTTGCCGACGAGCCGGCCAATCGCCAATTCTTCGATGCCGTCGCGTCGTTTCTAGGCGATCGCCGCATACGCGGTGCGCTGCCGGGCACCGCGACCCTGAAGGAACGGGCGCAGCGGCACATCGCAGCGATCGAGCGCAGCTGGCTCGTCAAGACGGTCGCCATCCTCGCCGCGCTCGCAGGCGCCGGGGTCTCCTTTCTCCAGCTTTTTCGCCTCCTCAAGCAATGATGCTGACGGCGCTGCCTCTTGCGCAAGATGCCCACTTCGAAGCCCACTCGACGGTCCCCTGGCTCGCCCGCAAGCTAGGGCCCTCCGCTCGCGGAGCTTAAGCGGACTCAAGGGAGACATTGCTGGGACAGCCGGTTTTGACCCGAAGCCGACCCCGCGACTGCTTTCAAGCACGCGGTGTAGTGTAGGCTCTGCTGGGCTTTCTCGGCACTGTTGGTCCTTTACGTTTCGCCCAACGATATATGCAAGGACGATAATGATTGGGGTCTAAGATGACGGAAGCATCAAGAAGTCCTGAAGTTCGCGGACTCACGTCGAGGCGATGGGGCCAACTCGCCTTGGGTATTGTCTGCATGGTGGCGATCGCTAACGTGCAATACGGATGGACGCTGTTCATCAATCCGATCAATCAAAAGTACGACTGGGGCACAACTGCCCTTCAGTGGACCTTCTCAATTGTCATCGCCACGGAGACTTTTCTAGTAATGCCTTTGGGCGGATATTTGATTGACCGTTCCAGCCCAAAGTGGATCTGCATCGGTGGACCACTGATCGCGATTGGATGGTATCTCAATTCTATCGCCGACGCCCTGTATCTGTTCTACTTCGCCGCCGTGATAATCGGATTGGGTACGGGACTGGTCTTCGCCGCGGCATACGGAAACGCCCCAAAATGGTTCCCTGACAAACGGGGCTTCGCTCTCGGACTCACGGCTTTCGGCTTTGCGGGGGGCGGAGTCCTGACGGTGGTGCCCCTTGACAGCGTAATCAAAACAAGCGGCTACGAGGCTGCCTATCTGTGGTTCGGGATTGGCCAGGGGATCGTAGTTTTCATAAGCGGACTACTGTTGCGCGCCCCACGCCGAGGCGAGGTCACCCCTTCGGCCTCAGCGCGCGTGTCGCAGGGCAAACGTGACTACGCTCGTCGCGAAATGCTGAGGTCACCGCCATTCTGGCTGATGTATCTCATGTTCGTGCTGGTGGGGGCCGGCGGCCTCATGCTGCAGGCGCAACTCGCTCCAATCGCCAGGGACTTCGCAATCGACAAGGTGCCGGTGACGATTCTCGGGTTGACCATGCTGACTCCTATTTTTGCCGTCTCGTTTCTCCAAGTGACAAATGGATTTTCACGTCCGGCCTTCGGCTGGTTGTCCGACTGTATTGGTCGTGAGGACACAATGTTCATCGCCTTCTTTTTGGAGGCTTTGGCGTTCGTGGCCGTGATTTTCTTTGCAAAAAACCCGATATGGTTCGTTCTATTGACAGGACTGGTGTTCTTTGCGTGGGGCGAAATCTTTTCGCTGTTCCCAGCGATCTGCACCGATACCTACGGCAGCAAATTCCTGAGCGCAAACTATGGCCTGCTCTATACAGCAAAGGGGGTGGCATCTTTGTTGGTCCCATTCGCCAGCATGCTTAAAGATGCGACGGGAAGCTGGTCTTACGTGTTCATGGTCGTTGCGATACTCAATGGGACCGCGGCATTACTAGCCCTGTTCTTGAAGGCCTCTCGGAAGCGGCTCATGGCGAGAGAAGGTTGAAGCAGCAGCGGGCGCCAACGCAATCGTTTCCGAATCCAGGCGAGCGTTCAGCGCGGCGTGTTGCGCAAGAGAAAATCGCGCGCGCAGCGGGCCGCATAGCAGCGTCCCTCGCCTTTCCAATATTTGAGAACCTCCGCGCGCGGCGCGACGCGCAAGAGCTCGTCGGAGATCGCCGCCGGATGGGCGACGTCGTTGCCGGGCATGATCAGCATCGGAATTGCGCAGCCGGTGACGAATTCACGCGTGACGCTGTGCACGAACTCCGGCTCGAACAGCCGCTCGCCGAAATCGCGCAGCGCGCCCGGATCGAGAGCGGGATTGGTCTTGCGCATGCCCGGCCCCCAGGTGTTCTCGAGCTCGCGCCTGGTGTAGTCGATGTTTTCGGGAACCCGCCCGATCGGCTGCATCAGCACGGCCGTGACGATCCGCTCCGGCACCAGCTCGCACAGTTTCAGGCAGAACGACGCCCCGATGCAGGCGCCGAGCGTGTGACAACGCTCGACCTCGAGATGATCGAGCAACGCGATGTGATCCTTCGCGTAGCTGTGCCAGCCGTCGGCCGGGCCGATCCGGGCGCGCGAGCGCCCCGCGTTGCGCTGGTCCATGACGATGACGCGGAAGTGTGCCGCGAGCTTGGCGGTCGGATCGAACAACGGCGAGGGCTTGGTCGGATCGCGCGGGCTGTGGCGCCAGAAATCGATCCGCGAGTTCAGCGAGCCCGGCGCGAAGCACAACACTGGAAAGCCAGAGCCGAACTCCTCGTAATGGATCTCGCCGCCGTCGATCTCGATCAGGGGCATCTTTCGGCCTCGCGTTTCTGGCATGCGGCGTCCCCCGGCATCGGCAAGGCCGCTCTTGCGCGAGCGCCCCGGCGCACCGTCAATGCGCTCTGAGGTTCAGCTTCTCGACGATATCGATCCATTTGACGGTATCGCTCTCGATGAACCGGCCGAATTCGTCCGGCGCGTTCGGATGGGTCGGCTCGTAACCCGTGGCCAGCACGCGCTGCCTGAGCTCGGCGTCCTCGAGCCCTTGCCGGATCGCCGCGTTGAGCTTGGCGATGATCGGCTCCGGCGTGCCGCGCGGCGCCACGAAACCGTTCCAGCCGACGACCTCGAAGCCGCCGAGCGCCGCGGCGACCAGGCTCGGAACGCCGGGAAGGAACGGCGAGGGCTCGCGCGAGCTGATGCCGATCCCGCGCAAGGTGCCGCTGGCGATCTGCGGCTTCGCCGTTGCGGCGAGCGAGAACATCATCTCGACCGAGCCGCCCACGACCGCGTTGATGGCCGAGCTCGCATCGCGAAACGGAACGTGCACGATGTCGACGCCGCTCATCGACTTGAACAGCTCGCCGGCGAGGTGCGGCGGCGTGCCGATGCCGGGCGATGCGAAATTGAGCTTGCCGGGATTGGCCTTCGCATGCGCGACCAGCTCGGCGAGGTTTTGCGCGGGGACTGCGGGATGCAGGACCAGCACGTATTTCACCGTGGTCACCAGCGCGACCGGGGCGAAGTCTTTCCGGAGGTCGAGCGTGGTCTGCTGCAGCGCCGTGTTGATGGTATAGGCGGCGGTCGCGAGCAGCAGGGTATAGCCGTCGGGCGACGCGCTCGCCGCCGCCTGGACCGCGATGACGCCGCCGGCGCCCGGTCGCGGCTCGACCACGACCTGCTGGCCGACGACGTCGGCGATTTTTCCGCCGAACAGCCGCGCCGGCGTGTCGAGGCCCGGACCGACGATCACGCGAATGTAGCGGCTGGGATAATCCTCCGCGCCGGCGCCGGGGAGAACGGCGAGCGCGAGAAGCAGCGCCGCGATCGGACGAGCCCGAGTCATGCCGACCTGCCCTGGTCCTCCCGCTTGCGCGCCGCCGACCCGACGGATCGTCGATCGATCTTTTCAGCATCGCGCGGCGGCCACAAGAGCGGGCATTGGTCGTCGCGACCGGGAGACGATCCCACCGCCTTCCGCCGAGGTCGCCGATATTTTATATTTTCGCCCGCAGCTCGGAGAGGGAACGCCATGAAGCTCGCGCGCCGTCGATTGCTGCAGAGGGAGACCACGATGACGACGCTTCCTCGTCGCCAATTCCTGCGTCTCGCGGCGGGCGCTGCCGCGCTCCCCGCCGTCGCCCGCCGCGCGAGGGCGGAAACCTATCCGGCGCGGCCGATACGGCTCGTGGTTCCGTTCCCGCCGGGCGGGGCCTTCGACACCATCGGCCGCCCGTGGGCGGACCGGATGAAATCGCTGCTCGGCACGGTCTTCGTCGAGAACATCGGCGGCGGCGGCGGCTCGCTCGGCGCGGCGCAGGCCTCCCGCGCTCGGCCCGACGGCTACACCCTGCTGCTGGGCGGCGCGACCACGCACATCACCGAGGCGCTGCTCAAGAACCGGCCGCAATTCGATCCGCTCAAGGATCTCGAGCCGATTTCCGACATCGCGATCACCGCGTTCGCGATCGCGGTCCATCCGTCCGTGCCCGCGAACGACTTGAACGAGCTCATCGCCTATGCCAAGGCCAATTCGGGCAAGCTGTCGTATGGGTCCGCCGGCACCGGCTCCTTGAATCATCTCACCGCCGAGGCCTTCAAGCTGAAGGTCGGGCTCCCGGACCTGATCCACGTGCCCTATCGCGGCGCCGGGCCGGCGATCGCAGACGCCCTCGCCGGCCAGGTTCCCATGATCGTGCCGGCGATGACCAACATCGTGCTCGAGCTGCACCGCGCCGGCAAGCTCCGGGTGCTGGCGGTGACGCACGGCACGCGCCTTGCCGCCGCGCCCGAGCTTCCGACCGCGGTCGAGCAGGGCCTGACCGATCTCGTCTCGCCGAACTTCGTCGGCGTGTTCGCGCCGGCCGGGACGCCGAGGCCGATCATCGATCAGGTCGCCGAGGCGAACCTTGCGCTGCTTGCCGACCGCGACTACGAGCAATTGCTGATCTCCGGGACCTTCGAGCCGCATGGCGGCTTGCGTCCCGACGCCTACCGCCGCTACGTGGAGAGCGAGATCGCGCGCTGGACGCCGATCGTCAAGGCGATGGGCCTGAAGATCGATTGAGCGGCCCGGGCACTGGTTCAAGCGCCGTCGAGATTATTCCGCCTTGATGCCGGCCTCTTTGACGATCGGGCCCCATTTCTGCATGTCGGACGCGAGCAGGACGGCGAGCTCGGCCGGCGTGGAACCGGTCACTGGGGCGCCTATTGCTTCATATCTCTGCTTCACCGATGGATGCGCCAGCGCCGCGAGCGCATCGGCATTGATCTTGGTGACGATCTCGGCCGGCGTCTTGGCCGGCGCGAACAGCGCCCACCACGTCGACACTTCGTATCCCGGCACGGACTCGCCGATGGTCGGGATGTCGGGCGCGGCCGGCGAGCGCTTGGCCGAGGTCACGGCCAACCCTCGGATGGTCCCGCTCTGAACCTGCGGCAGCACCCCGGGCAGGTTGCTGAACATCGCGTCGACGCGGCCGGGAATGAGGTCGTTCATGGCGGGACCGGCGCCACGATAGGGCACGTGGGTCATTTCGATGCCGGCCTTGCGCCTGAACAGCTCTCCGCTGAGATGGGGCGAAGCACCGATGCCGGTGGAGGCGAACGTCGTCTTGCCGGGGTTGGCTTTCGCGTGATCGATGAACTCCTTGACCGACTTGGCGGGCGAGGAATTCGGCACCATCATCAGGTTCGGAATGACGGTGAGAAGCGTGACCGGGGCAAGATCGGCGACCGGATCATAGCCCGACGCAGGATAGAGAAACGGATTTATCGCGAGGAAGGCCGAACCCAGGAGAAGCGTGCAGCCGTCGGGCGCGGACTGTGCCACCGCCTGGGCTCCGATATTGCCGCCGGCACCGCCCTTGTTTTCGATGACCACCTGCTGGCCCCATGCTTCGGACAGTCGGTTGGCCAGCGGCCGCGCCAGCGCGTCGCCGCCGCCGCCGGGCGGGAACGGCACCACCAGGCGCACGTATCGGTTCGGATAGGTTTCCGCGGCCGCGATCCGCGTGACGGCCGGAAGAACGGCAGCGGCCGCTGCCAGATGCAGAAATCGACGGCGGGGAAGCTTCATCATGTTTCCCTCTGCGAATTGATGCCGGTTGAGCTACGCTCGATCCGCGGCCACGCCGCGGACGTGACCGCACGTCAAACTGCATCGGCGCCAGCCAGGGAGTTGAGAGGTAATCGATGTCACGGGCCATCAACTTAGCAGAAAAGCTTGCAACCTTCGAAGACCACTGGTCGCCGCGAACGGTGGCTCAGTTGAACGACCATGACGTCATGGTCGTCAAGGTCAGGGGCGAGTTTGTCTGGCACAAGCACGACGAAACCGACGATTTCTTTCTGGTGCTCAAGGGCAGGCTCGATATTCAGCTCAGAGATCGGACCGTCACGCTCGGACCCGGTGAAATGTACGTTGTGCCGAAGGGCGTGGAGCATCGGCCGGTGGCGCAGGAGGAGGTGCATCTCCTGCTCATCGAGCCGACGGGAACGCCCAATACCGGCGACAAGGCGACGGCCGCGCCCCGCAGGCTTGCATGAGCGGCGCTCCAGCGACGGTTTTGCCGAGCACTATGCGACGGCGGGAAGGAGCACGCTGCGGACGTCGACCAGCGTTTGATTTGACGCGTCATCGAACTTCAGCTTCCTCACCTCGGGCTCGCCGGCGGCGGACACGCCGTTCACGCAGACGACATCCTTTCCGGACAGGACTCGATCCATCATGTGGAAGCCGAGTGCGCGATAGACCTCGAATTGTTCTTCGCTGAACAGTTGATCGAGCGTGATTTCGTGCGGAAACCTATCGTATCGCCGCGCGTAGTCTCGAACGTAATCGTTCTCGTCGCCGGTAAGGGAGGATTTGACGTAGACGAGATAACCGGTATGGCCGCCGCCATAGTCGATCGTGCCAATGGCGACGTGGGGACCCGGCGACGATTTGGGCGGTGTTTCCGCCGTGGCAGGCGTCGATTGGGACGGCGTCGCCGTGCGGGCCGGCGGCTGCATCTGGGCGAGCGTCATTGCCTGAATGGGCTCCCACGGCAGATCGATCCGAATCCCGAGATCGATGCGGGCGTAGCGCTGCAGCGTGACCAACGCGGGGAAGTGCATGGCGAGGTCCGCCTCGGCGTCGACCACGACGATCATTTTGCAGCGGCGGCGCAACAGCTCGTAGACGCCGAGGTTCTCGATATGACCGCCGTCGGTGAGATAGACCTCATGGGCGTTTTCATAGAGCCGTCCCGTTATTTCCGTCCACAGGTAAAATCTCGACAGCCGTTCGCGAAGCCAGGACGCTTTCTCATAGCGGTCCTTGGACGGCGAATAGAACAACGGATTCTTCAACCAGTATCCGAGGCGGACGTTGAGCAGGGCAAGCGTCGGGGTCAGCGGCCGGATCGAGCTCGCGCCCATATTCGACGATGCCGCGGCCCCGGAAATCGCCATCGCGGTCGCGAGGTCGAGATCGCGGGCAGCCCGCTGGAAGTCTTGCATCGACGCGTAGTCGGTCGCATAGCTGCCGATATAGCGCGGCGAGAACAGGAAGAAATCGGCGTTGCGGCCGCGCCGATTGGCGTAATCGGAGCCCTGGATATTGAGCGCGGCATTGATGAGGTGGTAAGGAGCGTGCTCGACCGAAAGCTCGCTCAAAAGCATGTCGTCGAGCGGCGCAAAATCGCGGCCTTGATCGCGGCTTGCCCTGTTGGCCTTGAGCCGGCGCGGATCCGCCTGAGTATTGGGGTCGAACAGGAATGCCTTGCTGAGGCGATCGCGGTAGAGGCGGTGAAGCGAGTTGGCATTCGGCTTCAACGGCCACGCCAAGATCACCAACAACGCTCCGCTCAGCGCGTAGAGCGCAGTCATCGGCCGATCCGTGAACAGGCGCCTTGCCTTCTGCCAGATTTCGTTCGGCAGCGGGATGCGATCCACGACATAAGTCGCCGCGTGGGCGAACCGGCCCGCCAATCCCAACAGCCACCGCGGCGTATGCGTCCCCGGCCCGATCTGCGGCTTTTGATCGCTGCCCGGCTGCGCACACGCGCCGTCACCGGCTGCCGGGACGCGCTCGAGGTCGCCGCGATAGGTCAGCTCCTGGTCGTCGATCCGCACCGTGGCCGAGATCGCGCCGCGCGGGCATGCGGCCGCTGACACCGTCGGAATCCTGTCGTTGATGATGCCCCAGAAGGTCAAGTAGAGATATGCGACCCAGATCAGCAAAGGCACTGCCAGACCGGCGATCCAGACCGAGGCCTTGATGGCCCAAGCCGCGGCCTGCGTCATCCAGCCCGACTTGGCGGTCACGGATTTGAGAATTTCACCGAGCTGGTTGCGGAAGAACATCACCACGGCAGCGATCGGGGCGGTAATGGCAGCCAGGGTCTTCACCCAACTCGTCACCAGGCCGAGGAAGACGTCCCGCCCCGTTATTTGCGCATCGTAGATCGTGAACATGCCGTCGATGACGAACGATTGGGCTTCGCAAAAGAACACGTTGACGAGCAAGACCAGATAGGAACCGGCGAGGAACGGCAGCCACCCGCGGAATTCAGAAAGGTGCCGAGGCCGCAAGAACGATCGGACGATCGCCCACCCGAAACACAGCACGAGGCCGAGAAGTGCGGCGAAGAGGGTGATTCCGAAGTGCGGAAGCGAGATGACGGATGCAAGCGAATAGCCGAAGACATTCGTGACTTTCAGCGAGCTGCGGCTCGGATTGGACCAGATCGTCACGGCTGCGGCCAGCAGGATGAACGGCAAGACCAGCCCGAGGTTGGTGACGAGACCGCGCAGCACGATTGCCGTCCCGGTCAGCACGTCGGGGGTGCCGGCGGGGAAAAGGTAGTTGGAATAATTTCGGATGTGACCGACCTCGTCGGTATCCATGATTTCGGCGGAGCGCGGCGCATGGTCGTCGCGGCTGCGTGGATTTGCGAACACAAAGCGGCCGCCGCTCTTGGTCATCGTCGCGGTGAGCGACGTGCCCATGTAACCGCCGCCTGAAACGGTCGAGAGATAGTCGACGTTGCGCAGCACATCGTGATGGTTGAGGGCCTGGAGGACGCCGAGCGAAACCGCGGCGGAGCGGATGCCGCCCCCGGACAGCGCGAGCCCTACCGCGTCGATGATACTGAGAGGCGGCTCACATCCGGCCCGCACCGGCAATGCATGGCGACCGAGCGCCTTGCGCCGCTCGTTGATCGCCACGATCTCGCTGCGGAGCATCCCGATGACGTTCCTCGCCTCATGCTGAGGTCTCGGGTCGGTCGCCATGGCTTCCCTCCCTGCTATCAAGGGAATGATATAGCAACTTTCAGTTGCGAGCAAGACGCAACCGCTTAGGGCCCGTCAGTGTGAGCATTCTCGTCTTTTTCGGGTTCCGCTCGGGTCCGAAATGGCCCCCCGCGTCCACCCTCAAACCCCGTACGATTTCCAGCACCTGATCTGACAGCAAGATTACTCCAACCCCTCGAGCTCGGCGATCATCCGCTCGATTACGCCCAGGCCGCCCTGCCAGAAGGCGGGATCGCTGGCATCGAGCCCGAACGGCGCCAACAGCTCGGAATGGTGCTTGGTGCCCCCGGCCGCCAGCATGGCGAGGTAGCGCTCGGCGAAGCCCGCCGCCGCCCGCTCGTAGACCGCATAGAGCGAGTTCACCAGGCAATCGCCGAAGGCGTAGGCATAGACGTAGAACGGCGAGTGGACGAAGTGCGGGATGTAGGCCCAGAAGGTCTCGTAGCCATCCTTGAGCTCGATCGCCGGACCCAGGCTCTCCCGTTGCACCTCGAGCCAAAGCGCGCCGACGTGCTCGGCGGTGAGCTCGCCGGCGCGGCGCTCGGTGTGGAGCTTGCGCTCGAAAGTATAGAACGCGATCTGGCGCACCACGGTGTTGATCATGTCCTCGACCTTGGCGGCGAGCATGGCCTTGCGCTCCCGCCTGTCGGCATCGGCGAGGAGCTTCCGGAAGGTGAGCATCTCGCCGAACACGCTCGCGGTCTCGGCCAAGGTCAGCGGCGTCGGCGCCATCAGCGCGCCGTTCGGCGCGGCCAGCACCTGGTGCACGCCGTGGCCGAGCTCGTGCGCGAGCGTCATCACGTCGCGCGGCTTGCCCTGATAGTTGAGCAGCACGTAGGGGTGCGCGGACGGCACGGTCGGATGCGCGAACGCCCCCGGCGACTTGCCCGGGCGCACCGGCGCATCGATCCAGTCGTTCTTGAAGAAGCGCTCGGCGATCGCCGCCATCTCGGGCGAGAACGCGCCGTAGGCGGTGAGCACGGTCGCGCGCGCCTCGCTCCAGCCGATGCTGCGGCTCGGCACCCTGGGCAGCGGCGCGTTGCGGTCCCAGTGCGGCAGCCGCTTCTTGCCGAACCACTGCGCCTTGAGCGCGTAGTAGCGATGCGAGAGCCGCGGATAGGCCGCGCGCACCGCCTCGACCAGGGCCGCCACCACCTCGGGCTCGACGCGGTTCGACAGATGCCGCGCATCGGCGACGTCGGCGAAGCCGCGCCAGCGGTCGGAGATTTCCTTGTCCTTGGCGAGCACGTTGGTGATTAGCGCGAAGGTGCGCAGGTTCTTCTTGAACGTCGCGGCGAGCGCCTGCCCGGCTGCCTTGCGCGCCGCCGCGCTCGGGTCGTGCAGCAGATTGAGGGTCGGCTCGATGGCGAGCGATCTCCCGCCGACCTCGAAGCGCAGGCTGGCGACGGTCTCGTCGAACAGCCGGTTCCAGGCGGAAGCGGCCGTCACCGACTTCTCGTGGAACAGCTGCTCGATGCGGTCCTCGAGCTGATAGGGCTTGTCCTTGCGGATGTCCTCGAGCCACGGCCGGTAATGCGCGAGCCCCGGATCCCGCATCGCCGCCTCGAGCCGGGCATCGTCGAGCCGGTTGAGCTCGAGCACGAAGAACAGGAGATGGGTGGACGCCGCGGTGATGCGGTCCTGCACGTCGGCGTAGAATTTCGCCCGCGCGGGATCGACGGTGTCGCCGGCATGCACCAGGCCGGCATAGGAGATCAGCCGGCCGAGAAGCTCGTCGAGCGCTTCGTAGCGCTTCACGGCCTCGGCGAGCGCGCGCGCGTCACCGGGCTCATCCGCGAGCGCGGCGAGCTTGCCCTTGTAGGCCGCCTCGAAGGCGATGCTGTCGGCGTCGGCGCGATCGAGATCGCGCTTGACCTGCGGGTCGTCCAGCCCGGCATAGAGGTCGGCGAGATTCCATTCCGGCAGCGCGCCCAAACGAGGCGCGGGCGCGGAGCGGACGGCGGGGCGGGAGGTGGCGGCGCGGGCGCGGCGTCGTTTGCTGGGCATGGGATTCCGCAGGTGCGATTCACTCGGCAGCGACAGCTACACCGTTCGCGTGCGCTTGACGACAGGATGGACGCCGCACCCGCTCAATATTGTGTGGCGGCGCGGATCGACAAGCCCCGGCGATTGTCGGCCGGCGGGATCGCGCGCGACGGAGTTGCGAGCGGCGCCGCCGTTGCCACGATAGACATCGGCGTGCCGACCACGACACGCAGTCGAAGGCGCGGCGGGCGACGAGGCAAGAGTGGTGCTCCAGCACGGTGGAGCTCGGCGCGCTCGATTCCATCCTGCGCAATAATTTTCAGGGCGCTGGTAACAATTTCCGTCCGCGCCGGTAACGGAGGAACGGCAAGAAGCGTCGCGCGACGTAATCCACAACTTGCGCAGTCTCCGCGCGCGCATCGCCGCAATTTTAACATCCCCTTAAGCCTAATCGACGACAGTGCCCCAATTCGGCACACGGATGTAGTTCGTCCTAGTTGTGTTGCGTTGCGTGAGGTTGCGTGATGAGCGAGCGTGTTCTGATCGTCGATGACGATCCCGTGCAGCGCCGTCTCCTCGACAATATGGTGCGCAAGTTCGGCTACGAACCAGTCGTGGCCGAGGGCGGCGAGGCGGCCGTTGCCCTGCTCACCGGCGGCGCCGACGGCGCACGCATCGACGCGGTCGTGCTCGACCTCGTGATGCCCGATCTCGACGGGCTCGGCGTGCTCGCCAGGATGCGCGAGGCCGGCCTGACCATCCCGGTGATCGTGCAGACCGCCCATGGCGGCATCGACAACGTGGTCACCGCCATGCGCGCGGGGGCCACCGATTTCGTGGTCAAGCCGGTCGGCGCCGAGCGGCTGCAGGTCTCGCTGCGCAACGCGCTCGCGGCGAGCGCGCTCGAAGGCGAGCTTGCCCGCATCAAGCGCAGCCGCGCCGGCACGCTCACCTTCAAGGACATCGTCACCCGCAGCGCGCGCATGCAGGCGGTGCTGCGCACGGCCGAGAAGGCGGCGACCTCGGCCATCCCGGTGCTGATCGAAGGCCAATCCGGGGTCGGCAAGGAGCTGATCGCGCGCGCCATTCACGGCTCCGGCGAGCGGCGCGCGAAGCCTTTCGTCGCGGTCAATTGCGGCGCCATCCCCGACAATCTCGTCGAGTCGCTTCTGTTCGGCCACGAGAAGGGCGCCTTCACCGGCGCGACCGAGCGCCACGTCGGCAAGTTCGTCGAGGCCTCGGGCGGCACGCTGTTCCTCGACGAGGTCGGCGAACTGCCCTTGCCGGCGCAGGTCAAGCTGCTGCGCGCGATCCAGGAGGGCGAGGTCGAGCCGGTCGGCGCGAAGAGGCCGGTCAAGATCGACGTGCGGTTGATCTCCGCCACCAACCGCGACCTCATCGCCGACGTGAAGGCCGGGCGCTTCCGCGAGGACCTGTTCTACCGGCTGCACGTGTTCCCGATCGCCGTGCCGGCGCTCCGGGAGCGGCCGGAGGACATCCCCGAGCTCACGCGCCACTTCCTCGCGCGCTTCGCGGCGGAGGAGGGAAAGCGCATCAGCCGCGTGACGCCCGAGGCGCTGGCGATGCTGTGCGCCTATCGCTGGCCGGGCAACGTGCGTCAGCTGGAGAACGCCGTGTTTCGCGCGGTCGTGCTGGCCGAGGGCGAGGTGGTCGGCGTCGACGAGTTGCCGCAGATCGCCTCGCAGATCGCGGGCTTTGTCGCGGCGGCGAGCGTCGCGCCCGAGCTCACCGCCTCGGAGCATGCCGAGCGGCGGCCGGCGACAAGCCCGCCGGCCGAACCCGCCGGCCCGCAGCCGCCGGTCGCCACCGGCACCGCGCCGAGCGTGACGCCGACCATGCCGCCGATCGGCACGCTTGCGCTGCTCGACGCCAACGGCGACATGCGCCCGCTCGACGAGATCGAGGCCGAGGCGATTCGCTTCGCCATCACCCACTATCGGGGGCAGATGTCGGAGGTGGCGCGGCGGCTGCGCATCGGTCGCTCGACGCTCTATCGCAAGCTCGATTCGCTCGGGCTCGATGCCGGCTCGCCGGACACGGAAACGACCACGTTGTAATCGGGTGACACCTATCCAAAAACGAGTGGATGATTTGCAACACGTTGTAAGCAGGTTACAGCGCGCCAAAAATGACCCAATTGGCCGTCAATGATGCCCGTCATCGGTTGCTTCGGGCGGCCAAATCGAGTCAGGTCGTGAGTCGCAAGTGGATGTGGGACCCGTGCTTGGCGACGGTCCCGTCGAACTTTGGGGGAATGTCCGATGAGCGGTCTCCGTTACGACCACATCCTGGCGAGCACGGCACTGGCCCTCGTTCTGGCGGCGCCGCTCGGTGCCTTCGCACAGGCGCCGGCAGGCAAGGACGAGGCCGCCGGCAAGGTCGCCGCGGCGCCGGCCGGCGAAGCCGCTCCGGCAGCGGCGCCGAGCGAGGCAACAGCCGCCGCTCCGAAGGACACGCCGGCGGCAGCGACGCCCCCGACGGCCAATCCGGAGCCGGCCGCAGCGCCCGATCCGCTCGCTTCGCTCGATCCCGCCGACCGGCCGATCGCGGAAAAGATTCGCGACCTGTTCGCCGCCAAATCCGACCGCACCCTCGACAAGATCTTCGCCAGCAAGAAGGAGCGCGCGGCAGTCGAGGCGTTCTACCAGGCCCGCAACCTCGCCCCGCTGTGGCTCGACAAGGGCGTCGAGAACGCCCGCGCGACCGCTGCGATCGCGCACCTCAATGCCGCCGAGGCCGAAGGGCTCGAGCCCAGGGACTACAAGGTCCCGAGCTTCGCCGGCCTCGCGCCCGAGGCGCTGGCCGAGGCCGAGCTCAAGCTCACCGCGGCGGTGCTCACCTATGCCCGCCACCTGCAGGCCGGGCGCTTCCCGTATAACCGCGTGGCCTCCAACAATATCGAGCTGCCGCAGGCGCCGCCCGATCCGGCCGAGGTCCTGACCAAGCTCGCCGCTGCCGCCGATGCCGGCAAGGCGCTCGCGGAATACAGCCCGCCGCAGGAGGAATACAAGAAGCTCAAGGGCGTGCTCGCCGAGCTGCGCGCCAAGGCCGGCGGCGGCAGCAAGCAGCTCGCCGAGGGCGTGCCGCTCAAGCTCGTCGCCAAGACCCCGATGGAAGACCCGCGCGTGCCGCTGCTGCGCGAGAAGCTCGGGCTCGGCGGCGACGCCGCCGACCTCAAATACGACACCAAGCTCGCGGAGGCGGTGAAGAAGTTTCAGAAGGCCAACGACCTGCCGGTCACCGGTGTCCTCGACGCGCGGACCATCAAGGAGCTGAACGGCCCGCCGCGCGACCGCCAGATCGACCTCATCATCGGCAACATGGAGCGCTGGCGCTGGTATCCGCGCGACCTCGGCAAGGCGCACGTCATCGTCAACCAGCCCGATTTCACGCTGCGGGTAATGCGCGACGGCGCCCAGGTGTGGACCACCCGGATCGTGATCGGCAAGCCGTCGATGCAGACGCCGCTGCTCAGCGAGACGATGAAATACATCACCATCAATCCGACCTGGAACGTGCCGCCGTCGATCGTGAACAACGAGTATCTGCCGGCGCTGCAGCAGGATCCGACGGTGCTGGAGCGCATGGGCCTCAAGGTCGTCTACAATCGCGACGGCAGCGTGCACATCTACCAGCCGCCTGGCGAGGCCAATGCGCTCGGGCGCATCCGGTTCAACTTCCCCAACCGCTTCCTGGTCTATCAGCACGACACGCCGGAGAAGTACATGTTCGCGCACGATGTCCGCGCCTACAGCCACGGCTGCATGCGGGTGCAGGATCCGGCGAAATATGCCGAGGTTCTCTTCGCCATCGCGCGTCCGAGCGAGAACTGGACCGCCGACAAGGTGAAGCGAATGTTCGGCACCGGCGAGCAGGACATCCAGCTGCCGGTGCCGATCTGGGTGCACCTGACCTACCAGAGCGCCTTCGTCGACGAGGCCGGCAAGCTGCAGATCCGCCGCGACGTCTACAATCTCGACGGCCGCACCCTCGCCGCGATCAAGAGCGAGCGCGGCGTGGTCGAGCCGCCGCAGGAGCGCAAGCCGGAAGTCGCGTCGGGCGGCGGCCAACGACGCGTCGTCGCCGTGCAGCCGCGCCCGATCCTCTCGTTCTTCGGGTCGTTCTTCGGCGGCGGCCCCTCGTACTACCAGGCGAGGCCGCAGCCGCCGCGGCGCGTCGGCCGATAGACGGACGCCAGAGGACGGAATGCGTCAGCCGTCGTCCGCCTCCGTTAAGGGATTCTTTGCACTGCGGACACTTGCGGCAAGTTTTTGCCATAGTCCCCTGTCACGCTTCCGCAATCGGGGGGGACGGGTGCGCTAACCTCGCGTTAACCCTTCCCTAATTAGCACTGCGTTAGCCGTCGTTCGGCGCGACCATGTGTCGTGGCGAATGATGAAGCTTGTCGCCCGCGGCGCGCGCTGCAGGCGGGGGGCGCTGGCGCAGTTCAACGCGGGTGGGGACGTGGCGGGCACGGTCACGCACAAACTGTCTTTGCGTTCGACCCGGGCGGGCTATTGCTGCGGCATCGCCGCCGTTCTCGCGTTCTTCGGCAGCCAAAGTCTGCAGAGCGCCACCGCCGAGGGCGAGACGCGGACGATCTCCTTCCACCACATGCATACCGACGAGGACCTGACCGTCACCTACAAGGTGAACGGCCGCTACGACGAGACCGCGCTGGAGAAGATCAACCACGTACTTCGCGACTGGCGCGAGGAGCAGCCGATCAAGATAGACCCCCATCTGATCGACCTGCTGTGGGAGGTGCACCGCGAGGTCGGCTCAAAGGAGCCGATCTGGGTGGTCTGCGGATACCGTTCGCCTTCGACCAATTCGATGCTGCGCCATCGCTCGAGCGGGGTCGCCAAGTTCAGCCAGCACATGCTCGGCAAGGCGGTCGACTTCTACATCCCCGGCGTGCCGCTCGATCAGTTGCGTGCCGCCGGCCTGCGCGCCCAGCGCGGCGGCGTCGGCTTCTACCCGACCTCGGGCTCGCCCTTCGTGCATCTCGACACCGGCAGCGTGCGCCACTGGCCGCGCATGCCCGAGGCCGAGCTCGCCAGCGTATTGTCGAAGGGACAACTCGCCAGCCACGTCGCCTCCGACTCGGGCCGGCAGCAGAGCCGCAAGCCGAGCCTGCTCGCCAGGCTGTTCGGCGGCGGCAAGGACGAGGAGGAGGATGCCCAGACCGCGGCCGCGCCGGCGCCGGCCAAGGTTGCGGCCGCCCGGCTGATCCCGTCGCCGCCGGCAGCGAAGCCGGCCGTGATCGTGGCGCAGGGCGGATCGAACGAGAGGACGGTACCGCTTCCGACCGCGAGGCCGGCGCGACCGGAGACCTACCGCGTCGCATCGGCGGCCGCGATCCTGCCGGGGCCGCCCGCGGCGCCGCCCGCCGATTCGTTTGCGCTCGCGTCCGCCGCCACGAGCCCCGCTCCTGCCGCCGGCGGTTACGGCCTCGCCTCCGCGACCTCCCAGCCGGTGCGCCTCGCCCAGGCGGCGAGCCTGGTCGCGCAGGCCGACGGGTCGGCGAACGCCGTGATCAACGACCGCGGCTACTGGCAGGGACTGCCGAGCGCGGATGCCCCCGATTCGCCGCCGGTCGCGGCCGCGCGCCCGGCTCCAGCGCCGCGCCGTCCGGCCGCCGCCGCCAGCGCCGATCCCGCGACGACCGCGAGCGTTGCTCCGTCCTGGCCGCTGACCGAGCGCAGCGACAGCGAGCCGCCGCCGAGCGCGCTTGCCTATGCCGCGCAGCCCACCCCGATCGCGGCGGCGCGCGCGATCCCCATGGGGACGGGAACGCCGCGCACCCCGCCGGCCGAAACGACGGTCGCCGTCAAGCACAGCGACGAGCCGCCGCCGGTGACGCCGTCCAAGACCAAGGGCACCAGCGTGGTGCGGATCGGCGACCGCTTCAACGATCCGTGGATGCGCGCCATGATCGTGAGCCCGAGCGCGCAGACCTTCATGCGCACGACGCTCTACGGCGTGCAGGACTATCGCAACCTGCGCCCACACATGCAGAAGCCGGCCGCGGCCGTGATGATGAGGTTCTCGGAGGATCCCTATCTTGGGATGGCGAGCGACCGATTCGCCGGCAGCGCGGTGGTATTCACGCCGACCGTCGCGTTCCGCACGGCGGCATTGAAATAATCTGTCCCATCATCGGGGGATCGTTGGGGCGTGGCGCCGCAGGTCAGGGAAACCCGACCTGCGGCGCAGCGTTTTTGGCGACGGAGCTGTCATGCCCGCGAAAGCGGGCATCCAGTAACCACGGATTCATGACCCGCCGGTGGTTACTGGATCGTCCGCCTTCGCGGACGATGACAATGAGAGTCATTGCCAAGCGCCCCGGCTGTCAGTTGAGCATGCCCAGCGCGTGCATGTAGGTCTCGAGGATCGTCTCCTGCTCGCGCCGCTCGTCGGCGTCGAGCTTGCGCAGCCGCACGATCGTGCGCAACGCCTTGACGTCGAAGCCGTTGCCCTTGGCCTCGGCATAGACGTCGCGAATATCGTCGGCGATCGCCTTCTTCTCCTCCTCGAGCCGCTCGACGCGCTCCACGAAGGCCTTCAATTGATCCTTCGCGAAGCGGGCGGCGGGCTCGCTTTCCTTGACGGCGGCGGCAGTGGCCATCGAAAACCTCCTCGGTGACTCGAACGAGCGACGCAAAGAGGTTTCGGAAGCGCGGGCGTCGAGGTCAAGGCGCGCGGCCAATCATCCCCGGAGTACACAGGCGATAAAAATTTAGTGCTTGTGGCCGGACTTAGCGAACGCGGCCTGCTGGTCCTTCGAGGCTTCCTGCTGGTGCTTGGCCTTCCATTCGTCGTAGGGCATGCCGTAGATCGCCTCGCGGCTCTCGTCCTTGGACATCGGCACGCCGCGCGCGTCGGCCGCGTCCTTCATCCAGTTGGACAGGCAATTGCGGCAGAACCCGGCGAGATTCATGAGGTCGAGGTTCTGCACGTCGGTGCGCTTGCGCAAATGCTCGACCAAGCGCCGGAACGCCGCCGCCTCGAGCTCGGTGCGGGTCCCCTCCTCGATCGCCGATTTGTTCCCGGTCATGGCGCGGCCTCCTGATGGTGACGATATCCTCGCCATAAGGATAATGATGCAAGCAGGCGCTTTCCAGCGCGGGCTGCGCCCCACGAGTGGGTGAGACTCTCCTGAGTGCTTGGAGAGCCCCTCACCCCGACCCTCTCCCCGCAAGCGGGGAGAGGGAGCGCACCAAGCTTGCGGCTCCAGCTGATTCCACGCCACCGGAACATGCTCTGGCGCAAGAAGTGCGCAGGCAATATTGGTGCAGCAGGTGGCCTTGGATCCTCTGATCACACTTCGAGCTCGAACCGTGACGTCGTCGCCCCGCGCCTTTCTCGAAGGCCTGTTCCGCACGGCGGTGGCCGCGGCGCACCCCGCAAGCTGCCTGCCCGCGCACCTGCCGGCGCCCCCGGCCTCGGGACGCCTCATCATCCTGGCGGCCGGCAAGGCCGCCGGTTCCATGACCGAGACGGCCGAGCGCCATTATCTCGACGACCGCGGCGTGCCGGCGAGCCGCGTCGCGGGGCTTGCGGTCACGCGCCACGGCTATGGCCGCCCGACCCGGCTGGTGCGCATGGTCGAGGCCGGTCACCCCGTGCCCGACGCCGCCGGTCTCGCCGCCGCCCTCGACACGCTCGCGCTCGCCGATTCGGCGGGCCCGGACGACCTGGTGCTGGTGCTGATCTCGGGCGGCGCCTCGGCCAACTGGATCGCGCCGGCCCCCGGCCTCGCGCTTAAGGAGAAGCAGGCGGTGACGCGGGCGCTGCTCGCCTCGGGCGCCTCGATCGCCGAGATCAACGCGGTGCGCAAGCATCTCTCCCGCATCAAAGGCGGAAGGCTGGCGCAACGAGCCTATCCTGCGCGCGTCGTCTGCATCGGCATCTCGGACGTGCCCGGGGACGACCCGGCGGTGATCGGATCGGGCCCGACCGTGCCCGATCCGACGACGCTCGCGCAGGCCCGCGCGATCGTCACGCGCTACCGGCTCGAGCTGCCGGAACCGGTGACGCGGGCGCTCGCCGATGCCGCCAACGAGACCCCGAAGCCGGGCGATCCGGTGTTCGCCACAACCTCCTTCGCGCTGGCGAGCCGGCCGGCCGAGGTGTTCCGCGCGGCCGAGCAGGCCGTGCGCGCGGCGGGCTACGACTGCGTCGTGCCCGGCACCGCGATCGAGGGCGAGGCGCGCGAGGTCGCCGCCGCCCAGGCGCGGCTCGCGCGCGACCTCAAGGCGCAGGGTCGCCGCGCGGTGATCCTCTCCGGCGGCGAGCTCACCGTGACGCTCCGCGGGCAGGGCCGCGGCGGCCCCAACCAGGAATATGCCCTGGCGCTGGCGCTGGCGCTCGCCGAGGAACCCGGGATCGCGGCGCTCGCCGGCGACACCGACGGCACCGACGGCGGGGCCGGCCGGCCGCAGGACCCGGCCGGCGCCTTCATCGACCAGACCACGCTCCTCCGGGCGCGCCGCCTCGGCCTCGATCCGGCCGTGTTTCTTGATGACAACAATTCGACGGAATTTTTCGAGAAACTCGGCGATCTGTTGACGCCAGGTCCGACGCTGACCAACGTGAACGACTTCCGGGCCATCCTCATTGACGGCCGGTGAGGGTTCGCGCGATATCGGCGGCGTGCGGACCGCGGCAGGGTGGGACGGGATGAAGGAGCCACAGAGGAGATCCGGAGGTCGGCGGCGGCTGCGCTTCGCCGGCAGCCGGACGCTCGCCTGCGGCGGCCTCCTTTCCGCCGCCTTGACGCTGGCGGCCGAGCCGGCGCAGGCCGATTTCCGCCTCTGCAACAATACCAGCAACCGGGTCGGGATCGCGGTCGGCTACAAGGAGAACGAGGGCTGGACCACCGAGGGCTGGTGGAACATCGCCGCCCGCAGCTGCGAGACCGTGTTGCGCGGCATGCTGGTCGCCCGGTTCTATTACATCTACGCGATCGATTACGACCGCGGCGGCGAATGGTCGGGCCAAGCCTTCATGTGCACGCGGGAGAAGGAGTTCACCATCCGCGGCACCGACGATTGTCTTGCGCGCGGCTACGACCGCACCGGTTTCTTCGAGGTCGACACCGGCGACCAGCCGTCGTGGACCGTCCAGCTCACCGAGACCGCCGACCAGGCGCCGATGCAGCCCTTGCAGTCGCGCGTCCCGATGCTGCAGGGGCCGCCGGCGGTCGGCCGGCCGACCGCGCCGCCGCCACCGTCGCGAAGCCGCAACTGATGCGACGTCTGCGCCGGACCAAGATCGTCGCGACCCTCGGCCCATCGTCCTCCGACCGCAGCGTGATCGCGAGGCTGTTCGAGGCCGGCGCCGACGTCTTTCGCATCAACATGAGTCACACGAGCCATGACCGCATGCGCGAGCTCGCGGCGGCGATCCGCGCGGTCGAAAGCGAGCACGGCCGGCCGATCGGGATCCTGGTCGACCTGCAGGGCCCGAAGCTGCGGGTGGGGAGCTTCGCGTCGAACCCGGCGACGCTGAGCAAGGGCGCGACCTTCGCGCTCGATACCGATTCCGCGCCCGGCGACGCGACGCGGGTGCAGCTGCCGCACCCGGAAATCTTCGCCGCCATCGAGCCCGGCCACAGCCTCCTCCTCGACGACGGCAAGATCCGGCTGGTCGCCACCGACGTCGACCGCGACCGCATCCTCACCCGGGTCGAGATCGGCGGCAAATTGTCGGACCGCAAGGGCGTGAGCCTGCCCGACACCACGGTGCCGTTCTCGGCGCTGGCGGAGAAGGACCGTTCCGATCTCGAAGCCGCGCTCGAGGCCGGCATCGACTGGGTCGGGCTGTCGTTCATCCAGCGGCCGGAGGACATCGCCGAGGCGAAGAAGATCACGCGCGGCCGCGCCGCGGTCATGGCCAAGATCGAGAAGCCGCAGGCCGTGCACCGGCTTGCCGAGATCATCGACACCGCCGATGCCCTGATGGTGGCGCGCGGCGACCTCGGGGTCGAGATGCCGCTCGAGAAGGTGCCGGGCGTGCAGAAGCAGATGACGCGCGCCGCGCGGCGCGCCGGCAAGCCGGTCATAGTCGCGACCCAGATGCTCGAATCGATGATCGCGAGCCCGCTGCCGACCCGCGCCGAGGTGTCGGACGTGTCGACCGCGATCTTCGAGGGGGCGGACGCGATCATGCTGTCGGCCGAATCCGCCGCCGGGCAATACCCGGTCGAGGCGGTCGCGACCATGAACCGGATCGCCGAGGAGGTCGAGCGCGATCCGATCTATCGCACCATCATCGACGCCCAGCGCACCGAGCCGGAGGCGACCGGCGCCGACGCCATCGCCGCCGCCGCCCGCCAGATCGCCGAGACGCTCGAGCTCTCCGCCATCGTCTGCTGGACGAGCTCGGGCTCGACCGGCTTGCGGGTCGCGCGCGAGCGGCCGAACTCGCCGATCGTGGCGATCTCGCCCAAGCCCGCGACCGGGCGCCGCCTCGCTTTGGTCTGGGGCGTGCACTCGATCGTGGCCGAGGACGCGCAGGATCTCGACGACATGGTCGAGCGCGCCTGCCGGCTCGCGTTCCGGGACGGCTTTGCCAAGGCCGGCCAGCGCGTGATCATCGTCGCCGGGGTGCCGCTCGGCACCCCGGGCGCGACCAACATGCTGCGCATCGCGTTCGTGGGGGCGGAGGCGGCAAGGGAATGAGTGGGGTCCCGACCCCCCGGATGCAGTTTCACAATGTCAAATAGCCCGGCGCATAGCGCCACGCCGTAGGTTGGGTCGAGCGCGCGCTTCGCGCGAGACCCAACGTCGCGCGACCGGCCCGGGATGTTGGGTCTCGCAAGCGCTCGACCCAACCTACGATCTCTATTCTGTTCGTTACCTCTTGCCCTCTACCTCATCCTCCACTTCCCTTTCCTTTCACTCGGCGCGTCGCGCCGGATGTTTTTTCGTTTTCCACCCCGGTCGAGGGGGTGGGGAGCGCCGACGGGCGCATCGGATGCCTGCGAGGCACCCGGGTTCGCGTGCCATGACCGGCACGCAGGCGCCTTAACTGAGGCGCCTCGCGTTCCCAGCTACGGGACGCTCGCCTCGCGGCGCTCCACCGTGGCGATTTTCGGCCCGGGCCCGTGCTCCCCGTTGTCCGGGATTCC